>Ga0209117_1000005_pt1 | contig 276682 bp, 284 predicted proteins | sample BlaSpr_A8_OM2_M2_FD_187978 | JGI IMG/M metagenome (GOLD analysis project Ga0209117, IMG submission 187978) | Forest soil microbial communities from Thunder Bay, Ontario, Canada - Black Spruce, Ontario site 2_A8_OM2_M2 (SPAdes) (version 2) | ecosystem: Environmental > Terrestrial > Soil >... | reverse complement strand
AAGCTACATGCCAACGGCACAGCGCCGCGGCCATAAGGAGAATGGGAGTGTCGGGTGTCAACCGGGACGGAGCTGTCGGTCGTCAACCGGGACAGCACAGGGGCACCAATCGTTTTTCCTGTCGCGCGGTGTTAGCTCGGCAGCTTCCGGATCGAGTCGCCCGCGCGCACGGTGCCGGCCTTCACGACCCGGCAGTTGGCCCCCCGCAGGCGAAGGTCGCGGCCAGTTGGAGAGTTGACGAATCTCAGCGCATCGTTGCCGAAGCGCGCAGAGAACTTGGCGCAGCCGGTGTGGGGCGCCTCGCTGAATTCGATCACCGCCGAACCGATCTGAACCCGGCTGCCAGGGGGCAGGTTGGTGCGGCTGATGTCGAAATCGACGTACAGCTGGTCGCCGGCCAGCGCCCAGCGTTCGCGCTCACCGGCGATAGCGGCCGCTGCCCGAGCGTTCATGACGGTCAGCTGCGCATCTGGATTGGGACCGCCGTCCGGGGTATGGCGGCTGCCACGAGCGCGCCAGGTGTCGCCCTCGAGTCCTTCGCGAACGTCGAGATACGCCTCGGTCACGACCTCCCGCTCGTCCTCCGCCGGTCGCCGGGCGATCAACTCCACGGTCCCGCCGTCCGCGGGCGCCTCGCGGATGTGGTCGAGGCTCTCCTCGAGGCCGGTCAGCTCAGCGTGCTGCAGCATGCGCGTATTCTGCCGGGTCCGGCCGGTCGCGGGCAACCTCTACTGTCGGTACGTCTCTCCGGCGGCCAGCGCGGCGAGCTTGCGCACAGTGTTCCAGTTGCGGCCCGTGCCTTGAGTGCCGAGCTTGCCTTCGATCATCGCAGTGGTCACCCGGCTTTCGCCGATCCCAGCGGGATAGACGACGTATGCGTGCCTGCCTTTGGCCTGGACCAGCTCCGGCCCTTTGATGGCCGCCCGCAACGATGCCACCGCGCCGGCATCGGGCGCGTCCTTGAGAAACATGACCACCAGGTGGCTGGGGTCGCCTTTGGCTTCTTTCGGAAACGGATTGCCGGCGATGACTGAGTCCAGGTCCGTGGGGGTCCGAACGAAAAACGCAGTCTGAAGGCCGATGCGCTTGTGGGTCTCGCCCTCCAACCGCGCCTCGAGCTCGGCTCCAGCCGGGACATCACTCCTGAAGACGACGTTGCCGCTCTGCAGCAAGGACTTCACGTCTTTGAATCCGAGCACGGTGAGCATGTGTCGCAGCTCGCCCATGCCGACTTTTCCCCGACCGCTGACATTGACCGCGCGAAGCAGCGCGATGCAGGTGTTGATTGCTTGCTACGACGCGGTCAGGCCGGCGCCAGAGGGGTGAGATAGCGCGCGGGGTCGACCACCTGGTCGTTGATGCGCACCTCGAAGTGCAGGTGGGGTCCCGTCGACAGTCCGGACGAGCCCTCGAGACCTACCTTCTTGCCGCGGGCAACTCTGTCGCCGAGGCTGACGTCGGTCTCCAGGAGGTGGGCGTACAGGGTGATCACGCCGCCGCCGTGCGCGATCATCACGTAGTTCCCATAGCCGACGGATGTGTGAGCCACGGCCACAACGATCCCGTCGGCCGCGGCCAGAACCGGGGTGCCGAGGGGCGCCGCGATGTCGATGCCGGTATGGAAGTGGGGATACTGGCCCAGGGGGGGCTCGAGCACGAGGGAGCTGGGCCCGAACGCCTGGGTCACTCGAGCGCCGACCATCGGCCACGAGAGCACCAGCGGCGACAGGTTGGTGCCGGGTGGCAGCAAACGCGTTGCCACGGCCAGCCCCGCGCCGACCTGGGCCTGGTTCCATGCGGCCTGGTACGACTTGGTGATCAGGTCTTGCTCTTGCTGCTCGAGCAGCGCAGCGAGCGCGGTGGTGACGTCCGCCGGCTGGTCCTGCAACTGACTCTGGGCATCCTGGATCTGCGTGATCAGGTCGTCCAGCTGGACGCTCAGGTCGTCCTGGTTGGCCATCAGGTCGTTGAGCGCGTTCATGCTCGTGACCAGCTGATCCCTAACGCCGTTCTCACGGTCCAGGTCGGCGATCCGGGCCGCGCGGTCTGACTGCTGCTTGAGCAGGTCTGCCTCGAGTCGGGACTGCAGCGCGTGCGCACGGTCCCCGGCGACGACGAGATCGTAGGTCGATACGAGCGCCTCGCGAAGGCTGCCCGCGCGAGCGATGACCTGGAGCAGCGAGCGCGGCTGGCGATAAGCAGCACGCGCCATGGCGGCGATCTGCGCTCGCTCGACGTCGATGCGGTCCTGCGTGTCCTGGATCTGAATGTCCAGCTGGGCCACCTGGTCTTCGAGATCGGCGATGCGGGCCTCTTCCTGGGTGATCTGGTCGGTGACGACCTGCTCGCTCACCGCGGTCTGGTCGAGCGCCGTGTTCAACCGTTCCTGAGTGGTGAGCGCAGTGGCCAGGTCTCCACCCAACCGTGTGGCGAGCTGCTGGTAGATGCTCGGCTGCGGAGCCGCCGGCGCCGGGCACGACCCGACCGCCGCCCCCGACGCGGAGGTGGTTTGGGCCCCGGACGCGGCCGACGATCCGCAGTCGGAGTGGGCAATGCGTACATGGGATAGCGCCAGCGACAGGAGCAAGCCGGTGACGACGATGCCCGCGACCCCGCGTCTCACACGCGGTACCGCCGAAAGCCCAACGTCGCCGTCAGCGCGCCGAGCAAGAGGCCGGCCACGATGACGGCGGCGACGACGTACCTCATCGAAGTGAGACCCACGCCGGGAAGAACCTGCGCATACGTGGCCGTGGCGAAGCGTGAAGCCAGCAGCCAGGCGCCTCCCGCGATGGCGCCCGCTAGAGCACCGGCCAAGGCGCCCGTCATGAGACCTTCCACCACGAACGGTCCGCGCAGCATCCATCCCCGGGCTCCGAGGAGTCGCGTGATCATGACTTCGTCCTTGCGAGCGACGGCGACGGCGCGCACCGAGTTGGCGCTCACCGCGTACGCGACGATCGCGAAGACCAACAGCAGCCCTGCGCCAACCGCGCCGATGACGATGGCCAGATGGCGCAGGCGCGAATAGGTGTCGGGGTCGTAAGAGGTCGGATACGTGGCGTCGACAGCCGGGTCGCCCACCACCGATGCGGCGACTGCGGCCACCTGGTTCACCGACCGCACATTCACGTCAAAGCTGGCGGGGAATGGGTTCGAGGAGCTCAAGCTGCCCAACGATTCGAGGCCCGGCCGGCTGTTGGCCTCCTGCAGCGCCTGCTCAGCGCTGACGTATGTCACCGAGGCGATGCGTGGGTCGGCGACCAGGCGTGCCTGGAGCGATGTCACCGCATCGCTGGTCGCGTCGGAGGCAAGGTAGACGCGCACGACCGAGGCCTGGGAGGCTTCGTATGCGGCCACGTTGGCGACCGCGAGGCCGACCATCGCCAGCACTCCGATCAGCACCAGCAGCATCGCCATCGAACCGAGGCCAGGGGCGGTGAGCCGGAGGTCTCGACGCCAGCTTCGCAGCCCGCCCAAGACGACGAGCCGGAAGCTGTTCCCGAGCAGCGCTATGAAACGGCGCCACAGTGGCAGCCCGGCGCGGGCTTTCCCGACGCCGGCCTTCTGGCCGTGTCCGTTTTGTCCGTTGCGACCGGCATGCCCATTGAGAGCGCCGACCGCGACCGCGACATGGCCGTTGCCGCCGTTGTGGGCGTTCCCGTTCTGCGGCAACAGCCGGCGCCACAGCGGTTGAGCGCCACCATTCGAATCTTTCACGGCAGCGCGGCGGACCAGCAACTCGCCGGCGGGGAGACGAAGCACCCTGTTGGCCTGAAACGTCGGCTCGTGGGTGGCGACGATCACCGTGGTGCCGGCGGCGGCCGCCTCTTCGAGCATGCGCTTGACCAACTTGGCGTTCTGAGCGTCGATCGCCGCGAGCGGCTCGTCCGCCAGGATGACCCGGGGGCGGCTCGCGAGCGCTCGTGCCACCGCCACGCGCTGCCTTTCGCCGGCGGACATCTGGCTCGGGTACTGCTTGCGACGCCCGGCCAGCCCGAACGCCTCCAGGCTTTCGAGTGCGCGCCGGCGAATGCGCCCGTAGGGCATCGTGGGATCCACGAGCATCAGGGCGTAGACGAGATTTTCGAGCGCGTTCAGGCGCGGCAGCAGGCGCTGCTCTTGGTAAATGAATGCAACCTCGCGGCGGATCCGGCCGAGGCCCCACCGCCACCATTTGTGAAGGCCTCGCCCCCCGACCCAGACCTGGCCTCGGGTGGGCCGGAGCTGGCCGTGGATGAGGCGAAGAAGGGTGGTCTTGCCGGCGCCGCTCGGGCCTGTGATCTCGACCAGCTCGCCGCGCGCAACGCTGAAGTTGACGTCGGCGAAAACGGCGTTGCGCCCAAATGACTTGGTCACGTGTGAGATGCGGACGGCGGGGGCCGGCTTTGGGGCCGCTTTCAGGTCGGGCGGCTTACCGCCATTTGTGGTTGGGCGCGCCACCGCGTGCCCGTTGCTGGCGGGCTTTTCCGCCGCCACGCGATCACGAACCGTGGCGGGCGTGCCGTCCGACACATCCCCACCGTGTCCCACCCTTTCTGCCGCTCAGATTAGCCCAAGCCGGGCCTCCAAACCTAAGAACAAGCTGTGAGCTCGAGCGGGGCGGCCCCCACGGTCACCGAGAACGCCCCACCCGAGGGTGAGACAAGTACGAGCCGGCTGCCGTCGGCCTCGGCGGTCACCGCTTGCGTCGCCGCCCCCGAGGTGATCACCTCTCCCTTAACGATGCGAGGCACATAAACGATCGTCGGCGCGTCGCCAGGCCGTCCCCGTGCTTTCAGTGAGAACGCGCCCGTGCCGGGGTCGTAGTGATAGCTCAGCTTCGAATCGGCGGACGCTCGCGGATAGACGCGCGCGAGGAGGCGTTCGCGATCGGGGCGCAGACACCCACTCGAAGGCATTGGGGAGACGCCCGTCTTGGGTGGGTCGTAAACGCCCCAGCTGTGGCTGCCTCCGTTCTCTTTCCACGTCCAGAAAGCAAAGCCGGCGAGGTGCTTTTCCTGCTCCAACAGTTCGTTGGTCATGATCAGCGTGTCCCATTCCTGATCGTTGCCGAACTCGGCCACGAAAAGAGCTGTGTTCATCGCTTTTGCCTCACGCTCGCCCAGGCTGTAGCTCTGGTCGTAGCCGCCCCAGGGGTAGCTCGGCGACTGATTGGGCTTCTGGCCCATTAGCGCGTCGAAGGTGTAGCCGTGCGTATATGGGTGAAGACCGAGCACGAGGTTCGGGTACGAGCTGACCGGCAGTCCAAGATGCGTGGGAAAGTCGGTCACCTCGCGCACCAGCCCGGTGTCCAGGAAGAATAGGTGCCTCTGGTCGTGCACCCCGAGGTCGCGATATCCGCAGACAGCCGGCATAAAGAAGCCACTCCAGCACGGGAGCCCGTCTCCGACGCCGGTGACGGCGTCGATGACGCGACGGTAGAACGGGAACAGGAGGAGATCGTCGAAACCGGGTGGCAGGTTCCAACCCGGTAACGGTTCGTTGAATACGCTGTAGCCGGCGACGGTGCTGTCGTCCTTGAACCGTTTGGCGAGGAACGCGACCGTCGCGATGTACTCGTCCTGGATGCCGCCTCGGTCGTACCAGAAGTTGGTGTCAGCCTCCAACACTGCGGGATTGATCTCGCGCTGGCCGTAAGCATGGGAGGGAAAGCCGTCCGTGAAGGTGGCCCACGCCGGCGCGCCGGTGTAATTGCGAAGATCCCCGACCCCGGCCTGCGGTGCTCCCACGTATCGCGAGTAGGCGTTCTGGTGCATGTCGATGATCACGTAGATGCCGAGGGCGCGCGCCCAATCCACGACTTGCGCGACACGATCGACGTATTGCTGATTGAATCGCCCGCGCTCAGGTTCCAGCAGGCTCCACGAAAGCGGAAGGCGTAGAGAGTTGAATCCGAGCCCGGCCATGCTCGCCAGGTCGTCCTGACACAGGGGCGGAACCGGCATGGCCGGCGAGTTGTCCGGGCAGCGGCCGTCATATGCAGCTCGGTCGATCGGGTAGTAGGGGGGAGGGTCGGGGATCGGCGGGTCGCCGCGGGACCAGAAGTCGATGAGCCCACCGGGGATAGCGCCATGCAGGAGCACCATCCGCCCCTGGTCGTCGGCGATGTACGGCTGCCCGCCCTGAGGATGCTCGACGTGAAGCCATGGCAGTGCGCCCTGAGGCGCAGGCGAGGAGACGGTGGGGGGCGGGGTCAACCTGACCACCGTCGAGACCAGCACCGCGCCGGGGTATGTGAAGGCGGCGAGCAGCAAGACCACGAGCGATGCCACCGAGCGCCAAGCGAATCGGCGCTTCACGAGGACGCGAGGAACCAGTAGGCCGTGCCGACGACGAAGGCTGCGAGCCCGAGGATCCCGGCGATGAGGCCTGTCCTCGCTGCCAGACTTCCCCGAAGCGTGCCTTTCGACACACGGATGCGGCTAAGCGAGCGCGCGCCGGACCAGATTGCGAAGGGCGCAAAGATGCCGAACGGGAGACTCAGGAGTCCCAGCACGAGCGCCCGCGTTGCGGAGCGATCTCTCATCGAGTGATCTCTCACCACGCGCTTGCGCTTAGCTGGCTGCTACCAGAACGCCCCGTCGCCCAGGAGGATGTAGAGGATGGGACCGATTCCCCAGACGAAGGTGATGATGATCCACACGACCTTCTTCAAACCGCTCATCTCGGCGCGACCGACGATGTTGATGACGCAGAGGACCCAGGCAATCGGATGCAGGAAGATCGCCAGCAGAATCTCGGCTACAAGCTTCATGACCGCATAGCATGCAGCAGAAACAAAGAAAAGAGGCGCGGGGCTCATGCCCGCGCCTCCCGGCAACTTCAACGACTAGGCAGTCTTCGGGGCCTTCTTGAGGGCTGCTTCGCAGGCCTTGAACTTGGCTTTCTCGTCCTTGGCCGCGGCCCTAGCCTTGGCGTTCTCGTCCTTGTCCTCGATCTTGTCGGCCGCCTTGGAGAGGTTGGCAGTCTTCTCGGACGCGGCCTCTTTCGTCTCGGCCGCCTTCTCTGCAGCGTCTTCGGAGACGTCGGCTGCCTTGCACGGGTCGGTGGCCGTCGCCGCCTCCACGTTAACGGCCGGCGCGCTGCTGAGGCCGGCTGAATTCGGGGCCACATGGGCGATAGCGCCCACCCCGGACATGGCGGTGATGGCACCGACTACGAGCGCGGCGGCGGCTGCGGCAAGCAGCAAGCGAACCGATTTCATTCCTGTTCGAACCTCCGGGGTGAAGTGCCTGGGATTAGTACAACGAAGCAGGGAGCCAAATCGGGCACATTTTTCTCGATTCAGCGCCTTTTTGGTATGGTCGCACTAATGGGAGCGCCTTCCATCGTTCGCTTGGCACGAGCTTTGATGGCATGAGCAACCGTAAGTTGAGCCGCATGCGTGTCGTGACCGGAAGCGGCCGGGAAGGCCTCGAATCGGACGGAAGCCTGGCTGAGCGCGAGCTGAGCTTCCTGGTCAGGCTCGCCCAGGCAGCGGCATCGACGCAAAAGCCTGATGAGCTCCTGGAGCTCATCATCGGCGAGGCGACCTCGGCCATGGGCACCGACGTGTGTTCGCTCTACCTGGTCACCCCGCGCGGACGTGAGCTGCTCCTCACCGCGACCAACGGCCTGAACGAGAAGATGGTGGGCAAGGCGACGATGCGGGTGGGCGAAGGCATCACCGGCTGGGTGGCTGAGACCCGCCGGCCGGCCGTCGTCCCCGATGTGAGCGAAGAGCCGCACTGGAAGTGGGTGCCGGGCCTCGACGAGGATCGCTTCCGATCGATGCTGTCCGTGCCGATCGAATCGGGTCCGCGACTGGTCGGTGTGCTCAATGTGCAGACGGTCGAGAAGCGTGCTTTCGATTCCGGGGACATCGACTTCCTGCGCGCGATCGCCGGCCAGGTGGCGGGCATCCTCGAGCGCAGCGAGCTGCAGCGCCGCATGGAGGTGCAGCTCGGCGAGATCCAGCTCTCGCACGACATCCATGAACGCTTCACCAAGCTCTCGCTCGAAGGCGCGGGCATCCAATCGATCCTCGAGGTCGCGGGAACATTGGCCGGTGGGCACGCGGTCCTCTACTCGCCGGATGGATATCGGGTCAGGGGCATGGGGGAGGCGTCTGACGGCATGCCCCAACGCATACACGTACCTGTGCCCCTGGCGCAGGCAGGGGCGCGCGAGGTTCGGATCAACGCCGGCCGGCCCGCGCGACCCCTTGACGTCGTGCCCGTCCGCGCGGGCGCCGATCTCCTCGGTCTGCTCGCGGTTGCGGTCGATGAGCAGACAGTGGACACACACGGCCGCCGCCGCGCCCTCGAGCATGGCTCGACGGTGCTCGCACTCGAGCTGGCGAAGGAGCGCGCGGCGGCCGAGGTCGAACGCCGGCTGCGCGGCGACCTTGTCGAGGAGGTGCTGGCCGGCGGGCTGGAGGGCGACGAGGCCGAGAGGGTGGCAAGGCAGGCCGAGCGCCTGGGCCACCGGCTCCCTCACAAAGCGTGGGTGGTCGTGCTGGAACCCGACGACGACGCGACCGAGGCGGGTCTTGCCGGCCGCGGACAGCAAGATCGCCTCGACGCGGCGCTGAGCGGCGTCATCCGTTCTCGTCTCCCGGGCGCGCTCACGCTGGTCCGCTCGGCGTCCGCCGTGTTCCTCATTCCAGACGAGATCGCCACCGATCTGCCCACAGTGGAGAAGCTGGCGGGCCTCCTCCTCGCCGGCGCCGCCCCGGTGATGAAGCCGGGCACCGCGTCGGTGGGGATCGGGAACCTCGCCAACTCGGTCGCCGAGCTGGCTCGATCTCATGTGGAGGCGCGGCAGGCGCTCAGGCTCACGCGCCGCGCCGGTGGGAAAGGACGCGTCGCCTCTTACCGTTCATTGGGCGCCTTCCGGCTTCTGCTCGAGGTGCAGAGCCCAGACGCCCTCCGCCGTTTCGTCGAGGAGCTGCTCGGCACGCTGCTCAAATACGCCCAGTCGCGCGATACGCCGCTGCTCGAAACCCTCGAGGCGTTGTCATCGGCGAGATGGGTGCGCCGCGCCGCCGCGCGGCAGCTCGGGATCCACATCAACTCCATGAGCTACCGGGTCGAGCGGATCCAGTCGCTGACCGGACTTCAGCTCGACGACCCGGAGACGCGGGTCGCGATCTCGATCGCCCTCCGCGCGCGCGCGATGCTCGGCATGTAACACACCGATTCCGCGCGTTTTGATCAAAACGCGCCCTCGACGTGCGCGGATTCCGCACTTTTTGATCAAGCGGCGCGAAACCCGGGCGGATTGGATGAAAAAAAGGGCCCCGGGACGACCCGGAGCCCTTTCTTGGAGTGCGGTTAGAAATCACACGTCGTGGTAGAGCATGAACTCCCATGGGTGGGGCCGAAGCGCCACCTGGTCTACCTCTTTCTTGCGCTTGTACTCGATCCAGGTCTCGATGACGTCCTTTGTGAACACGCCTCCCTCGATGAGGAACGCGTGGTCCTTCTCGAGCGCGTCCAGCGACTCGGCGAGTGAGCCAGGCACTGACTTGATCTTCGCCTTCTCCTCGCCCTCGAGCTCGTAGATGTCCTTGTCGACCGGCTCCGGAGGCAGGATCTTGTGCTTGATGCCGTCCAGCCCGGCCATGAGGCACGACGCGAAAGCGAGGTACGGATTGGCGGCCGGGTCGGGGGAGCGGAACTCGACGCGCTTTGTTTTCGGGTTGGTCGAGTACATCGGGATGCGCACGCATGCCGAGCGGTTCCGCTTCGAGTAGACGAGGTTGATCGGCGCCTCGTAGCCCGGCACGAGCCGGCGGTACGAGTTGGTGGTCGGTGCGCAAAGCGCGAGCAGAGCCGGCGCGTGCTTAAGCAGGCCGCCGATGTAGTAGATGGCGGTCTGGCTGAGACCCGCGTAGCCGCTCTTGTCGGCGAACAGGTTCTCACCGTCCTTCCAGAGGCTCTGGTGAACGTGCATCCCGGAACCGTTGTCCATGAACAGCGGCTTGGGCATGAACGTGGCCACGTAGCCGTGCTGCGCGGCGACGTTCTTGATGACGTACTTGTAAACCATCATCTTGTCGCCCATCTTGGTCAGGGTGTCGAAGCGCATGTCGATCTCGGCCTGGCCCGCGGTGCCGACCTCGTGGTGCTGCACTTCCACCTGCACGCCCGCTTCGATGAGCTTGAGCATGATCTCCGACCGAAGGTCCTGAAGCCTGTCGGTCGGCGGCACGGGGAAGTAGCCCTCCTTGTGCCGCGGCCGGAAGGCAAGGTTGGGCTCCGAGTTCTTGCCCGAGTTCCAGATGCCCTCCTCCGAATCGATGTAGTAGTAGCCGCTGTGCGCGTTCTGGTCGAATCGCAATGAGTTGAACAGGTAGAACTCGGCCTCGGGGCCCCAGTAGCTGACGTCGGCGATGCCCGACCGCTTCAGGTGCTCCTCCGCCTTCTTGGCGATGAAGCGCGCGTCCCGGCTGTAAGGCTCGCGCGTGATCGGGTCGATGACGTCGCAGATCAAGAACAGCGTCTTGTGCGACAGGACCGGATCGATGGTGGCGGAGTCGGGGTCAGGGATGAGCAGCATGTCGCTCTCGTCGATGGACTGGAAGCCGCGGATGCTGGACCCGTCGAATCCGAGGCCACCGGTGAAGCTGTCCTCCTCGAGCTCGCCGAGCGGCAGGCTGAAATGCTGCCACGTGCCCGGCAGATCGATGAACCGGACGTCGACGACCTCGACGCCCTCAGCCTTCGCGCGCTCGATCACCTCGCGCGGGCTGGTCTTGCTCCCGACTTTCGTCTCAATCGCCATGTACACCCTCCTGAACCTCGGAAACCATGGATTTGACGGGTCCCCAAAAGGCATCGTAGGAATCGGCGGCGGGCGAGATCACGGTGGGGTCGGACGAATCCAGAGCCTCCGTTTACGTGTGGATGACACGACACGAGATATCCACAGCGCCATTGTGTCGTGCGTTGTGCACGACGCACCGGCGTGGTCTTCGTGACCAACGCACGTTTCAGGCCGGACCTCGGCGCACATAGCCTAGGGTCAAGCCAATGGCAAACAACTCGGAGGTGAAGTACTTGTCGATGCCCAGCTCTGATCTCAGGACGGCGCTCCTGAAGCGCAAACCGGTGCTCATTATCGCCGCAGGTTTCGCGCTCCTGGGTGCGCTCATACCTATCGCAGTCGCGGCGGACGACCCTACCGCGACCCAGGCCGCCGGCGTCGCAGCCGACACGGTCTGGGTGATCGTCACCGGCTGTCTGGTGATGTTCATGCAAGCCGGCTTCGCGATGCTCGAGGTCGGTTTCAGCCGCATGAAGAACGTCGGCACGGTGGTCGCCAAGGTTGTGACCAACCTGAGTGTCAGCTCAATTGCTTACTGGGCGGTCGGCTTCGGCCTCGCGTTCGGCGCCGGCGGCTGGTTCGCGTTCATCGGCGGCAGCGCTTTCTTCCCGACCTTCAGCCCAGGCTCGCAGCTCCACCTGCCGGCGATCGACGCCAGCACGGCCACGGCCTCGGCCAAGTGGTTCTTCGAGTTCGTCTTTTGCGCAGTCTCGCTCGCGATCGTGTGGGGCACGATGATCGAGCGCACGAAGTTCATCGTCTACATCTTGTTTGGGATTCCGTTCGCCGCGTTCATCTATCCGCTCATCAGCCACCAGCTCTTTGGTGGCGGCTTTCTGCAGGCGACGCTTGGAGCGCAGGACTTCGCCGGCTCGACAGTGGTGCACCTCACAGGCGCCACGGCCGGTCTCGCCGGGTTGCTCCTGCTCGGTCCGCGCATCGGCAAGTATGAAAAGGGCCGATCGAACGCGATCCCCGGCCATAACATGCCCCTGGCTCAGCTCGGCGTGCTGATCTTGTGGTTCGGGTGGTTCGGCTTCAACCCAGGCTCGACGCTCAATGCGACCAACCTCCACTTTGCGGACATCGTGGTGGTCACCAACCTCGCGGCAGCGGCCGGAGCGGTGGCGGCGCTGGCCACGATTTACTTCATCACCAAGACGATGGATGTCGGCATGATCGGCAACGGCGCTATCGCGGCGCTCGTCGCCATCACCGCGCCGTCTGGTTACGTTGAGCCGTGGGCCGCGATCGTTATCGGAGGCGTGGCCGGCGTGATCGTCGTCTTGGGTGTGCTCGCCCTCGACAAGATCCTCGACGACCCGGTGGGCGCGCTGCCCGCGCACGGTATGGCCGGCATCTGGGGCACGCTCAGCTGCGGTCTGTTCACCGTGCCGGCGCTGGCGAAGTTCAACGGCGTCGGGCAGGGCGGCCTGTTCTACACGGGCGATTTCCACCAGCTCGGGTCGCAGGCGATCGCGGTGGTGGCATCGTTCGTGACCGTTTTCGCGCTCAGCTACGGGCTTTTCTGGATCATCAAGAAGACCGTCGGCCTACGCGTCTCGGCGCGTGAGGAGATGGAAGGGCTCGACATCAGCGAGCACGGCATGTGGGGATACCCCGAGTCCTTCATGCCGGTCCCAGGCGGCGTCTACCGGCCGGCTGATACCCCCACGGTCAACCCGCACGGTTCGCCCGAACGGGTCGGCTCGGCCCGCAGCCATGAGGGGTCACCCGCATGAAGATGGTGGTTGCGATCATTCGCCACGAGCGGTTGCAGGAAGTTCAGGACGTCCTCGACGAGTGCGGTGTCTCAGGAGTGACTGTGACCGAGGTCAAGGGCTGCGGCGCTCAGCGTGGATACACGGAGAAATACCGCGGCGCGTCCGTTCACATCTCGCTAATTCCGCGGCTCAAGGTCGAGGCGGTCATGCAGGCGGAGATCGTGAAGACGGTGGTCGACAAGGTTGCCGAAGCGGCTCGCACCGGCGATCAGGGGGAGGTCGGCGACGGCAAGATCTTTGTCATCGATGTCGAAGACGCGGTTCGTATCCGTACCGGAGAGCACGGTGCCGATACGGTGAAGCATGCCGAGAGAGCCATGTGGGGCCACTAAAACTTATGAGCGGGAACCCGGATGGTTCCCGCTCATCGCCCGGCCGGCTTCGCCGGCGGGGCTGCTCACCCTCCGGTATATCGATGGGACATATCTAAATATCTGAAGCCCAACAACGCTGGGAGACATTGGGACAAAGTCGCGACCGGGCCAAGCCCGGTCGCCATGGCGATGTTGGCTGTAAAAGAAAGTGCGGCCGGGATTTCCCCGGCCGCACTTGGCTGAGTTCTATGAAACGGGGTTAGGCTGCGCCGGCTTCGGTTTTTGCCGTACCGGGCGTGGCGGGGACGTTCTTGTCGATCCAGGCCTTGATCGGGTTCTTGCCGCCTGGGAAGCCGATCAACCGGTCGACCAGCTGGCCATCCCGGAACAGCCCCAGGGTCGGGATGCCCATCACCCCGTAGCGGATCGCGATGTCCTGGTTGACGTCTACGTCCAGCTTGCCGATTACTACCTGACCGGCGTACTCGCTCGCAAGCTGCTCCACCAAGGGTGACATCATCCGGCACGGTCCGCACCATTCGGCGTAGAAGTCGACCACCACGGGCTGGCTTGAGTTGAGCACGTCGGCCTCGAAGGTCGGGCCGTCGAAGTGCTTCATGTTTTCCATATCAAATACAAGCCTGGACCCAACGCCGCTATTCCGCCTCGCGGGAGCCGGGCATACTGGGTGGCAGATGGCCTCGACCCCCGCCCCAGGCGTTCGGACGTCGTCCGCCTTCGATCAGGCCCTCCACCAGTTCGGCGCCCGCCTGTTCGAGGCGGCTCCGGGCCTGGTCACCTGGGTGCTGCTCCTCGCGCCCGCCTGGATCCCGATCATCTTTCCGTGGCCCGGCGCCTTCGTGGTGGCGGGCGGCGTGCTGCTCTTCGACGTCTACTGGCTTTTCCGGTCCATGACAGTGGTCACGGGCGTCTACAACACGCTCTCCCACATGCGCCGCGACATGAAGACGGACTGGCTGGCGATCTGCAAGCGCGACCAGGCGGAGGGCCAGAATGACCCCCTCCAGTACATCCACCTGTGCGTGATCCCCACGTACACGGAGCCCTATCACGTCCTTGAGAAGACGGTCCAGGCGATCGTCGACTCCAACTATCCGGCCGACAAGAAGATGGTCGGCATCATCACGCGCGAGACCGATAAGCCGGGTTGGGAGAACGTGGCCAAGCTGAAGGCGAAGTTCGGTGACCAGCTGTGCGGCTTCTATCACATCAAGGACCCGCTGGAGCCTGGGATCGTCATCGGCAAGTCGGCAGCCATGAACTGGGGCGGGCGCTGGATGGTCCGCGTGCTGACCGAGGAGGGCTACCACCTCGACCAGGTGCTGATCACCGACCTCGATTCCGACTATCGCGTCCATCCCGAGTACTTCGCGTGGATCAGCCACCACCATGCGCGCGAGCCGCTGCGCGATTTCGTGATCTGGCAGCCCGTGCCTCTGTTCCACAACAACATCTGGCAGGTGCCGATGGCGGTTCGCGTCATGTCAGGAGCCACCTCGCAGTGGCAGATGTTCCTGCACTCGCGGCCTCATCGACTCGTCGCGTTCAGCAGCTACACATGCAGTCTCGAGTTCGTGCACAAGGTCGGCTACTGGGACAAGGACGTGATTCCTGAGGACTCGCGTTTCTACTGGAAGGCGTTCTTCACGTTTGGAAAGCGGTTCTCGGTCAAGTCGGTCTATCTCCCTCTCTATGGCGATTCGCCCAATTCGCGCGACTACGCGTCCACGCACATGAGCCAGTACAACCAGATCAAACGCTGGGCCTGGGGCGTCACCGACGTCCCATACGTGCTCGCCCGTCTTTTCAAGCATCCGGAGATTCCGCTGGGGCTGCGCATCCGACGTTTTCTGAACCTCTTCCTCAACCACCTCAACTGGATCTTTCTGCCGCTGTTGCTGATGTTCGGAGCGTCCGTGCCGATCTGGGTCAGCCAGGACTTCGCCCTCACCGATCTGGGCCAGAGCCTTTGGTCCTGGTCTGGCGTCTTGCTGTCGACGACCCTCTCGACCGTGATCTTCTTCCTCTTTTTCGAGATGTCGATCCTGCCGCCCAAGCCGGCCGATTGGCCGTTCTGGAAGAAGGTCGGAGTCCATTTCCAGTACCTGGCCTACCCGATCGTCGGCCTGGTCCTGAGCGTTTTGCCGGCCCTGGAGGCCCACACGCGCCTACTCCTTGGGCGCTACCTGGAATACAGAGTTACCGAGAAGGTGTGACGAGAATGGATAAGGCCGGAGCGAGGACCGTTGCGGACACCATCGGCAGCCTGTTTCGCGAGGTGCATCAGGGGATTCGAGAACAGGTCGAGGGTCTCGATCGGGAGGCGCTCAACTGGAAGCCGCATCCCGATGCGAACTCGGTCGCGGTCCTGGTCGTCCATACATTGGGCTCTGAACGGGAGATGATCCGGGCCGTGCGTTCGCTTTCGACCGAGCGGGATCGGCCGGCGGAATTCACGGCTGAGGCTGACGCGGCCGACCTCGTTGCGCTGCTGGACCGGGCCGATTCCGAGCTTGACGAACACGTCGGTGCGATCACAGCGGCCGACCTGACCGAGATGCGGCCGCGTGGCGATCGCCCACCGAGGCCGGGCCTCGCGTGGCTGCTTTCCAACTACGGCCACGCACGGGAGCACCTGGCACAGGTCGAGCTGACCAAGCAGCTATTCCTCTCGCGCTAGGAAGCTGTCCGGGCGGCTAGGCTCCGCAGACCTGGCCTACGAACGGCCACGGCAAGCAGAACCCCGGACCGGCTAGCGCCCAGAGCTCCAGCAGGGCGATGATGGCCAAAGCGCCCACGAAGACAGATCCCGTGATCACGTTGCGGCCTGGGACCGGCCACTGCTTCCAGTGCAGGCGCTTGGCGATCCGCGGGCCGGCGATGGCATCGATGAACGGAAACAGGAGGAATGCGCCGACCACGACCCCCGGGACGACGATCGCCAGGAACACCTCGTTGCCCAGCTTCAGGAACTGGAAGAGGAACAGGAAGTACCAGTCCGGCCGCGGGATGGTGACGGTGCGTGGATCGGCTGACAGTTCGAGCTGGAGGTTCTTCTGCTCGTAGAACGCGAGCAGTCCGACCACGACCAGGATGAGGACGGCGATGATCGGGTAGGGCCAGAAATGGTCGGGGAAGAACGGATGCGTCTCGTCGTCGGGCATGTCGTCGGCAAGGTGGTGGCCGGCGTCGCCCATCAGGATGGGGAAGAGGGCCAGGCCGACGACCACCGGATAGAGGATGTGGTCGGGCCCGATCGGCAGCCGCTTGTATTCCGGCTCCAGCGTATGGCCGTGCGACTCGGCCTCGATGACAGCTATCTCCGTAGCGGCGGTGGCCGCGCCCGGTCCTTTCTTTGTGAGGTTCTTGTCGCTCATCACAGCGGCTCCGAGATTCCGTGTGCGCGGATGAAACGGAAATGCACATACATCAAAAGAACGATCAGCGCCGGGAGCAGGAACACGTGGACGTCGAAGAAGCGCTGCAGCGTGGGCGGTCCGACCACCGGGCCCCCCTGCGCGATATCCCTGAGTAACGCGCCCACCTGTGGCGGCGGCGTCAAGCCCGCGATCTTGATGGTGACCTCGGTCGCGAAGTACGCCTTGCTGTCCCAGGGCAGCAGGTAGCCGGTCAGTGAGAAGGCGAGAACGAGGAGCAGCATGATCACGCCGACCATCCAGTTCAGCTCTCGGGGCGCGCGATACGAGCCGGTCCAGTAAACCCTCGCCATGTGCAGGAGCACCATGATGATCAGCAGGTTGGCGCCCCAGAAGTGCGTGCCGCGGATGAGCCAGCCGAGGTAGACGCTGTTCTGGATGAAGTTGACGCTGTCATAGGCTGGAGCGTTGGCGCCGGGGGCGTGAGAGGCGTCTGGAACGTAGTAGAGAGCGAGCAGGATGCCGGTCAGCAGCTGGACCACGATGAGGATGAAGACCATTCCGCCGAAGCAGTAGTAGAAAGCGTTCGCGAAGTTAGGTACGCGCTGGTACAGGGCCTCATCGACGGCCTTTGTGAATGGATACCGATCGTCGAGCCACTGGACCACCGCCAGCTGGATGTCGCGTGGGTGCGGGATCGCCATCTTGGTCAGAACCCGAGGATCATGCCGTCGACGTTGATGGTCTTGGGATCGGACCCGGGCGACCACGTGAGGTGCGAAAGCGGGTCCTGAGCCGGGCCGTGCAGCACGGTGCCGTCCAGATGGAAGCGCGAGCCGTGGCAGGGGCAGTCGAAGCTCGTCTCCGGGTGATCAGTGCTGGCCTTCACGAGGGCGATCGAGCAACCCAGGTGGGAGCAGTTGATGGCGAAGACGTTTACCTTTCCCGTCTGGTCCTTGACGACGTACCCACCGAAGGCGAGCTCGCCGGCCGCATTGTCTCCGCCGCCGTCCGCCATGATGAAAGCCGAGTTCGGGCTGGTCGGGGCGTCGAACTTGACCGCGTCGCCGGCCGTCAGCTGGTCGACCGGTGTGGGCAGCGACACCTGGAGCACCGCCTTCTTCTGGCCCTTCGGCGGCGCCGGCCAGATGAAGACAAGGATGGGCGCCAGGCCGATGACCACCGTCGAGGTCAACAGGACGGCGATCTGCCAACCGATGAAGTTCCTGCGGGTGAACTTGCGCGGCGTGGAATCAGCCATCCGGAGCGAATTCTAACTTCCCGTCAGGTCCGGGAGTAAGGGGGCAAACCGACGGCGTCGCGCACCTCGACCATGGTCTTGCGCGCGACGCTCCGCGCCTTTTCGCTGCCCTCCTCCAGGATCTGATCGACGGCGGCGGGCGTCAGCTCTGCGCGGGCCTCGCGGAACGGGCGGAAGACTTCGATCATGCGCTCGGCGAGCAGCTTCTTCTTCTCGTTGCAGCCGATCTTGCTTGTGCGGCAAAGGTCCCAATAGTGCTGCCAGTCGTCGAAAAAGAATTTGTAGAAAGCGCACACATTGCAGGTTCGCGGGTGGCCAGGGTCCGTCATGCGCGGGCGCTTCGTGTCCGTCACCATGCTCATAACCTGCTTGCGGATGACCTCGGCCTCATCGGTCACGCCGACGACGTTGCCAACAGTCTTCGACATTCGCTGCTTGCCATCGGTGCCGCGGATGTGCGGAGTTTCGGTCAGCAGCGCCTTAGGCTCGGGGAAAACCGGCAAATAGGTGCGGTTGAACCTGCGCACGATCTCTCGCACCAGCTCGACGTGGGCGAGCTGGTCCTTGCCGACAGGAACGCCGATCCCCTTGACGATCACAATGTCGGCGCCCTGGAGCACTGGATAGGAGAACAGGCCCAGGTTGACGTTGTCAGGATGCTGCTTGGCCATCTGCTTGAAGGTCGGGGTTCTCTGTACCCAGCTGAGTGGAGTCACCATCGAAAGGAGGAGGGTCAGCTCGGCCACCTCTGGCACCTTCGACTGCTGGTAGAGGACGCTGCGCTGCGGATCGATACCGACGGCGATCAGGTCCGCGGTGAGGTCGAAAATCTTGCTTTCGACGGTATGGCCGTCAGGCTCGGTTGTGAGCGCGTGGTAGTCCGCCACGAAGTAGAAGCACTCGTATTCGCTCTGAAGCCGGACCCAGTTCTGTGCTGCGCCCAGGTAGTTGCCGAGATGGAATCGCCCGGTGGGGCGCATTCCGCTCAAGATCCTCATCCGCTCGGCCATGAGGCCAAAGTGTATTTGACGTGGGATCGGCGCCTGGGACCGGGCGTTAGCATTGCCCAAGTTGCCAGATATCGACCGCGCCCCTGAAATTCCTGTCGCGACCGCTGGTTTAGGTTCGCGGGCACTACGCAACACGGTTCTCGTGCTGGCGGCGAAGGTGGTCGCGCGCCTGATCGCCCTGGTCACCGTGATCGCCACCTTGAAGTGGCTCACTCCAGGGCCTTACGGAACCTTCACCACCCTCGTCAACTACACAGCGATCGTGAGCGTGGTCCTCGATCTCGGCTTCAACGTCCTCTACGTTCGCGAGGGCGCCCGCCATCCCGCCGAGATCCAGCGCTACCTGCGCAACGTCATGTCGCTGCGGCTCTTGATGGCCGTGGGCAGCCTTGTGATCCTTGCCGTCGCGCTCGCCATCGCCGGATTGAGCAGCCTTCTGGTGCCGGGGTTCCTGCTCATGGTCCTGACGTCGTATTCGAGCCTGCTCCGCAATACCTTGTACGCGGTTCAGCGCCTGGGCTACGAAGCGGTGGCGGTTGTGCTCGAGAGCGCCGTGCTGCTCGCGCTAGTCGTCATCGGGATCAAGATCCAGGCTGGAGTCTCCTACTTCGTCTGGGCGTACGCCGCCCAGTACGCATTCAGCTGCGCGTACTTCGCGTTCGTGCTCGTCTGGAAGAAGATCGCCATCGTCGGCTGGAGGTTCGAGCCACAGCTGCTCCGGGAATGGTTCTTTCAGGGCCTCCCGTTCGCGCTCACCTTTGTGCTCACGATCCTTTACTTCAAGGTCGACCAGCCGATTCTCTATGCGCTGCGGCAGCATCAAGAGGCGGGTTGGTATGCCGCTGCGTACAAGCCGTTCGAAGCTCTGCTGTTCATCCCGTTGACGCTGCTGTCGGTGGTGTTCCCAGTCCTCTCGGTCTACTTCCGCGAGAGGCCGCAGGAGCTGGCCGACGCAGTCAGCCGGTTCTTCAAGGCGTTGCTCGTCGTCGGTTGGCCGATTGCGGTCGGCCTGTTCGTGCTCGCCCACCCGCTCACCAAGACGTTCCTCTACCCGGAATCGGAACCGGCGCTGCAGATCCTCGCGCTGGCTCTGGCCATCGGCTTCGTCAACAACGCCTTCATCGGGGCTCTTAGCGCCTCCGACCACCAGCTGTCTTTCACGTGGGCCGCGGGCTGGAGCTTGGTCGCCAACGTGGCCCTCAATCTCATCCTCATCCCCTTCTTCGGCTATCGCGGCGCGAGCTGGGCCACCGTGCTCACCGAGGTCGTGCTCGGGGTGGCCGGCTGGATCCTGACCGCGCGCCATATCGGTCGCATACCGGTGTTTCAAATCAGCTGGCGCCCGATCCTCGCCGGCCTGGTCATGGGCGCAGCCCTGTTTCCGCTCCGTAACCTGGACGGCGTGCAGATCCTCATCCCGATCCTGGTCGGGGCCGCCGTCTACGCCGGCGCAGCCCTCTTGCTGCGCGCCGTCACAGCGGACGAGATCGCGTTCGCGCGGAGAGCGCTCGCGCTGGCAAGGTGACCCAAAAGCCGGTCTTACTCAAGCCGCGCGGCGCCATCGAGCCGGTGCCGTGGGCCGAGATCGCGGTCGATGCGCCAGAGCTCGGGCCCAACACACTCCTCGAAGAGGCGCAGTTCGTGGCGTTGGACGTCGAGACCACCGGCAACGCGCCCTTCCTCGTGCTCGAGATCGGGGCCGAGCGATTCCGGCTCGACGGCCCGCTGTCGTTCTTCGACACATTGGTCGACTGCCGAGCTCCCATCAACCCATATGCGCGGCGGCGCCACCAGATCGATCGATCGATGTTGATCGGCGCGCCTGAGTTCAGAGATGTGCGCCGGGCGTTCCTTCGCTTTGCGCGCGGCGCGGTGCTGGTCGAGCACAGCCACGACGCCTTCGACACCTGGCTGGTGGGGCGTGGTCTCGAGATCCCGCTCGAGCATCCGATCATCGACACGTCCACGCTGGCGAGGCTCGTCCTGGACCTCCCGAAGGGGCAGACGCCCGGGCTCGCGCGGCTGGTGGAGGAGCTCGGCCTAGACGTCATCCCGGCGCACGCCGCGCTCGATGACGCTCGGGCGACGGCCATGGTGTTCCGCGCCCTGATCGCTCGCGCACGCGAAACCCTGGCCTGGAAAACTGTGGGTGATGTGCTCGCGGCATTGCCACCGCGGCCAATCGTCGACCGTACGCATCCTAGTCAAAGAGCGTCAGCTGCAAGTCGGGCTCAGGGTGCTCGAGGCCAGACAGCCCAACCCCGATCAGGCGCACCGGCCTCGACTCGACGTGTGACTTCTCCAGCGCCGAGCGCGCGGCCCGGAAGATCGTCTCGACGTCGTCGGTCGGGCTCGTCCGGCTCACCTGGCGGCTCACCAGCCTGAAGTCTGGGAGCTTGAGCTTCACGTAGATGGTGCGTGCGCGCACGCCGTCGGCCTTCAGGCGCTCGGCCACGCGATCCGTCAGCTCGCGGAGCGCCGCGTCGAGCTGACCACGGTCGCTGACGTCGTTCTCGAAGGTGGTCTCCGCAGAGATGGTCTTCGCCGGCTTGCTGCCGTCCACGGGCGCGCGATCTCGTCCCTGCGCCATCCGCTGCAATATGGCGCCGCCGACGCCCAGCGCCTGGACCAGCCGCTGGGTCTCGTATGCCGCCAGCTCGCCGACGGTGCGCACGCCCATCGCGTTCAGCCTGTCCTCCGTCTTGGGGCCGATTCCGGGGATGGCGCCGATGGGGAGTGGGGCGAGGAAGTCGGCCTCGGTCCCGGGTGCGACGAGGACCAGCCCGTCCGGCTTTCTCGTGCCGCTCGCGACCTTCGCCACCAGCTTGGAAGTGGCCGCGCCGACCGATGCGCTCAGCCCGACCTCGGTGTGGATCTGAAACTTGATGCGCCTCGCCACCTCCTCGGCATTGGAGGTGCCGTGGCGAGTGCGTGCGGTGACGTCGAGATAGGCCTCGTCGAGGCTGACGCCCTCGACGAGCTCCGGGGAGGTGAACCGCCTGAAGATCTGGTGGATGAGCCGGCTGGCGTCGCGGTAGCGGGCGCCGTCCGGGCTGACCACCACGAGCTGCGGGCAGAGCTGAAGCGCTTCGTGCAGCGGCATCGCCGATCGCACCCCGAACGCGCGCGCCTCGTAGGACGCGCCCATGACGACAGCGCGGCGGGACCGCCCCGCCACGGCCACGGGCACCCCGCGCAGCTTGGGATCGTCGCGCTGGTGGACCGACGTGTAGAAGGCGTCGATGTCGACGTGGAGGATGGTGCGGGGCCAGTTGTCAGGACGGGGCATGCTGTGGCGGCCAGTCTGCCACAAGAACTTGTGGCCTTATCCCGAATCGGGCGCTTTGGGTGCTGTCTTAGGGGTGTGCCCCGAGGACGACCACCACGATGACGGCCACCACCACGAGCACGATGACGAACGCGCCCACGATCAGGCCGATGGCGAGCCCGGAGCCGCCTTTCGACTGGGCCGGCGGAGCTTGCGCGGGCACCCACGTCTGGCCGTTCCACCGCCACAGGCGGTCCTGGGAGTAGGCGGGCCTCCAGTTCGAGCCGTCCCACCACCAGAAGCCGTCTGGCGAATAACGCCCCGTCAGCCCCCCGCCCGGAGCCGGTGCGACAGGTTGCGGTGCGGGGGCCGGTGGGCGAGGTGTTGGTGCGGGTTCCAGCCGCCCCGGCGGCTCTGATACCGGGGGCACCGGTGGTGGAGCATCTGCCATCGAGAGCAAGCCTATCCGAGACGGGTTCACAGGCAGTTGGTGGACAATCCCGAGTGCAATGAAAGGCGTGGTCCTCGCGGGCGGCACCGGCAGCCGGCTGCACCCCCTGACCCAGATCACCAATAAGCACCTGCTGCCGATCTTCGACCGGCCGATGATCAGCTACGGAATCGAGGCGCTGGTGAAGGCCGGAGTGACCGAGATCATGCTCGTCACCGGCGGCAACCATGCGGGCGAGTTCCTGCGCCTCCTCGGCAACGGCGAGGACTTCGGGATCGCAAGGCTGTCCTATGCGTACCAGGCGAAGCCCGGCGGCATCGCCGAGGCCCTTGCCCTGGCGGAGCGCTTCGCGGCCGGCGACCGCACTGTGGTGCTGCTCGCCGACAACATCTTCGAAAGCTCGCTGCAGAAATGCGTGGATGCATTTGGCAAGCAGGCGGCCGGAGCGCGCGTGGTGCTTTCTCGTTCGACCAACCGCGAGCACCTGCAACACCTGGGCGTGGCCCAGCTCAACGGCAGCCGGCGCATTCAACGCATCGTGGAAAAGCCGAAGGATCCCCCGAGCGAGTTCGCCGTGACTGGCGCGTATTTCTATGACGAGACCGTGTGGGATGTGCTGCCGAGCTTGAAGCCGTCTGGTCGGGGTGAGCTCGAGATCACCGACGTCAACAACTGGTATGTCGAGCGCGGGCTGATGGAGTACGACGTGCTCGATGGCTTCTGGGGTGACGCCGGTGAGTCGATCGAGGCTTATTACGCCGTCAACGACTTCGTGCGCAGCCACGGCGTGAACCGCGAGACATGACCGATCGGCTCCTGAGCGGCATCGAAGGCGTGGTCGTGAAAGAGCTGGTCACGCATACCGACGAGCGGGGCTTCTTCCGCGAGGTCATCCGCGAGACGGACGGGTTCTTCGACCATTTCGGCCAGTGGAGCCACTCACTGATGTACCCGGGCGCCACCAAGGCCTGGCACATTCACAAGAAGCAGACTGACTGGTGGTACGTGATCGGCGCCTTGAAGGTGGCGCTGTTCGACACCCGCGACGGATCGGCGACCAAGGGCCGCCTGATGGAGCTGTTGATGGGCGACATCCACGCCACCTGCCTCAAGATCCCGCCTGGGGTCGCCCATGGGTGCCGGGCACTCGAACGCACGCATCTGCTTTACATCACGTCGAACGTCTACGCGCCTGACGACGAAGGCCGCATCCCGCACGACGATCCGTCCATTGGTTATGACTGGACCTCGGGCCCCGCGATCAAGTGAGTCGTTCGTATAAACGACTTCTGGTCGCAGGCGGCGCCGGCTTCATCGGCTCCAACTTCGTCCGGTTGTTGAGAAACACGCGGCCCGAGATCGAGATCACGGTTCTCGACAAGCTGACCTATGCCGGCAATCCGGCAAACCTGGCCGAGTTCGAAGGCAGCAGCGGTTACACCTTCATCCACGGCGACATTTGCGACCGCGCGCTCGTGGACTCGGTGGCGGGCGGCGTCGACGCGATCGTCAACTTCGCCGCCGAGACCCACGTCGATCGTTCGCTCATGGAGCCGCTCGCATTCATCGACACGGATGTGCGCGGAACCGCGGTCCTGTGCGAGGCGGCACGGAAGTACTCTCACCGGGCCTTTCTGCTCGTCAGCACGGACGAGGTCTATGGCGAGGTGCGCGAGGGACGGTCGCGCGAGGACGATGCGCTCAAGCCTCGCAGCCCGTACTCGGCCAGCAAGGCCGGCGGCGAGCACATCGCGCGCGCTTACGCCGAGAGCTTCGGCCTGCCGCTGCTCGTGACTCGAGGGTCGAACACATTCGGTCCGTACCAATACCCGGAAAAGCTCGTGCCGGTCCTGATCACCAACGCGATCGAAGGCAGGCCGCTGCCGCTTTACAACGACGGATCAGCGGTCAGGGACTACATGCACGTCGAGGACCACTGCCGCGCCATCGACCTCGTCCTCCACGAAGCGCCGTTGTCCGAGCGGGTCTACAACATCGGTACCGGAATCGAGACGGACGGGAACCACGTGGCCAATGCGGTGCTCGACATCATGGGCAAGCCCAGGAGCCTCATCCAGTACGTCGCTGATCGTCCGGGCCACGACTACCGATATGCCGTCGACGTGACGCGAATCACCAATCTGGGTTGGGAGCCGCGGATCATCTTCGCCGAGGGGTTGGAGAGCACCGTGCGTTGGTACGTGGATCATCCGGAGTGGTGGCGCCCTCTGAGGTCGGGCGAGTACTGGGAGTACTACAAGAAGAACTACCGGCCCTTGATCGGTCGCTAGGGCACCGGGCGCCATTGCCGGCCGTCCCACCAGAAACGGCCGTCGGGTGATCGCTGCGCGGTCGCTGGGACCTCGCGCGCGGCGTCCCTCCAACCTTGGCCGTCCCACCAGTACCCTCCGTCGGGTGACAGGTGGACCACAGGCGGGGCTGCCGGCTGTACTGCCGACCAGGTGCCACCTTCAGCCGCGGTGGGGCGCGGCCTCGATCGTCTGACCAGCGCCACCACCAACCAGATCATTCCGACCACCAGGGCGAGAATGACCACGTCGCCGATGATGCCGCCGAGGGCAATCGCAGTGTCTTGCGATCCGGCGCCTTGCGAAGAAGAGGGAGCTTTGAAGTTCTCAGGCCACTGCGCGGTCGGAATGGTTGAGTTGGGGGCGGAATCGTATTGGCTCTTCGCCCGGCTGATCGCCAGGTTCAGGACGTCATCCTGCGTCGATTCGAACCCGACGACAAACAGGTCGTTGCCCTTGACAAAGACAAAGGCATCGGAGACGTCGTGGCTGGGGTAAACATTGTGCTCTCCGTAGTACGAGGCGATCCCGGAGATGGAGTCTGCGTGTTGGTACGTTGGATCAGCCTTGTCGCCTGCCTCGGCGTATGAAAGCCAGTCCATTGCGCCCTGCCCACCCGCGAAAGCGACGATGTACTCGATCAGTGCGCGTTGCGCCGGCTCGTTGACCACCATGATCCCGTAGCCGTCGACGAAACCGTCTTGATCCAGGGCTTTTTGGGCATCTGCGGATCTTGACCCCCAGGCTGACGATAAGTTTTGGCTGGTGAAGCTCCCGCTCAATACGGTTGACCTCTGCCCGGTGTAGCCGCTCGGCGCGGGCAGCATTATTTGCGCGAGGCTGGGCGATGGGCTCACCACCGCGGCGGCCGAGATCGGAAGCATCGCCGAGGCCATGAGTACCAGGGCGCAGAGCATTGGACGCATGCGCGCCATCCTATCGATTGGAACTGAATCTTCCAGCGATTCCGACCCAGTACCAGCGCAGGTAGCGCGGCAGCCACTTCCAGAGCCGGAAGCGGCTCTCGCCGGCGGTGCGGTCTCGCCATGTGGTCGGCACCTCGGCCACTCGCATCCCCAGCGCGTGCGCCTTGACCGTGAGCTCCAGGCCGAGCTCGAAGCCTCCACTGGACTCGATCGTCACGCGCTGCAGCAGGCGCCTCGAATACATCCGGAAGTTGCTTGTGGCGTCATGGATGGGCAGTCCGCCCAGCCAGTGCAGCGAGAGCCCGGCGACGCGAGACATCGTCCGCTTCAGCAACGGCCCGCCGACCTGGCCGCCGCCGCTCATGTAGCGCGACCCGGCGACGACATCGGCGCCGCCGGTTGCGAGCGCGTACATCGCATCGATGTCGCCGGGGTCATCGGAGCCGTCGCCCATGGTCACGAGCACGTAAGGCGCCCGGGCCGCGGCCAGGCCTGACTTGAGAGCGTTGAGGGCGCCGCGGCCGAGATTGTTGCGATGGAGATGCAGCTCAGGCAGCTCGGCCTGCAGTCGCTTGACGACGGGCACGGTGGTGTCCTCATCGAAGTCGTGCACGACCAGCACCTCGAGTGGCCGCGTGCGCGTCCGCTCCACCACGCCGCGGAGCGTCGGCACCACGTTCTCGCCCTCGTTGTAAACGGGAACGACCACGCTCAGGGCGGGCGTTGTTGTCGGGTCGCTCAGATCCGTCCGGCCTCGATCTCTTCGCGCACCCAGGGGATGACCTCGTCCAGCATCTCGTCCAGGGTGGTCGTGGATACAAAGCCAAGGACTTCGCGCGCCTTGGTCACGTCGGGCACGCGCCGATGCACGTCGTGCTCGTATGGCGGGTCGGATACGAGGTTCAGCGGGCGGCCGTCGGTGTGAACCTTGCGCCAGATAGTCTCGGCCAGCTCGCGCACCGTCGTGGATTGCGCGGTGGAGAGGTTGAAGTCCTCATTGACAGCGCGTGGCGACTCCATCGCGAGCCGGATGCCGCGCGCCAGGTCGCCCCCATATGTGTAGTGGCGGATCTGGCTCCCGTCGCCCAGGATGTGAAGAGGGTCCTGGCCCTTGAGCACCTTCTGGCACAGGTCCGGGACCACGTGGCTCATCGCGAGCTTGACGTTGCCACTCTTGACGTCGTGGTCGCGGAGCGCTCGGCGCTCGCCGATGCCGACGCAGTTGAACGGCCGCACGATCGTGTAGGGAAGGCGGTGCTGCTCGTGCGCGCCGCGTGCGAAGTACTCCGTGGCGAGCTTTTGAAACCCATAGGTCGATCGCGGTGGGGGGCTCGCGAGCTCGGCGCCCTCGGGAGTGGGGAAGACCGCGGACGACTCGAACACCATGCTGCTCGAAATCACGGTGACCCGCTCCAGCCGGCCGCCGCGGCGGGCCGCGACCGCGGCGTCGAAAGTGGCGGCGGAGATCCGCTCGTTCTCGGCCAGCAGGTCGTAAGCGAACTCGTGGAAATAAGAGATGCCGCCGATCATGGCCGCGCCGGCCACGACCTGATCGCAGTCCATCGCCAGTTCGGTGAGCAGCTTGGCGTCCTTCGCGTCCCCCTCGACAAGGCGGTACCGAGGGTCGTCGTCGTGGCCGCGCCGCACGGGTCCGTACTTGCTGAAGTTGTCGACGCCGACGACCTCGTGTCCGGCTTGGAGCAGCTCGGCGACCAGGTAACCGCCGATGAAGCCGGCCGAGCCGGTCAGGAGAACTTTCATCCGTTCTTATCGCCCCGTTGGCGCCAAACGGGCGGAATTCGCGCCGCGGATTGGCACGTTTGGATCCAAACGTGCGGAAAGCGCGGTTCCTTTCAGAGTCGGATGGGGCCCGTGACGCCCCAGACGTCGACCACGTCGCGGCCCTTGAGGTCGAGCTTCCGGTAGGCGTGGTGCGGGGCGGCGATGACGAGGAGCTCGGCTTCCTTCAAGACACGGTCGAGCGACACGAACGACTCGTCATGGATGTAGGGGTCGGTGCAGAGGACTCGGGCGCCCTTGAACGCGGCGAGCTTGCGCAGCTTGTAGCTCAGCGACGCCCGCGGATCGTCCGACTCGCCCTTGAACGCCATCCCGAGGATGCCGACGGTGCGGCCCGAGAGCGGGCGCCGGGAGTTGAGCGTATCGACGATGTAGTTGGGCAGCCCCTCATTGATCTGCATCGCGGCCTGACCCATTGGGAAGTGGTCGGGCGTGAACGCCGACAGCTGCATGGTGTCCTTGAGAAGGCAGGGGCCGGCTGCGAAACCGGGACCCGGAAGGTCCGCGGCGCGCGGGTAGTCGTTGCGGATGGCGTCCAGAACGCGGTTGTAGTCGAGGCCGGAGCGGTGGACGATCTGGAAAAACTGGTTGGCAATCGCGAACTTCATATAGCGCCAGGTGTTGGTGAGCAGCTTCGCCAGCTCGGCCTCCATGGGCGTGGTGCGGACGACCTTCACGCCCAGGCGCTCGAAGAGCTTGCTCGTTTTCTCAAAGGCGCTGTCAGTCGACGCGCCGACCAGCTGGGGCAGGCTGCGGATCTCCTCGAGGGCGTGGCCTTCGGCGATCCGCTCCGGACAGAACACAACCTCGGCATCGACGCCGGCCGCACGGAGCCGGCGTTCCACGGACTCGGTCGTGCTCGGGTAAACGGTGGACCTCAGCACGACGAGAGAGCCGTCGCGGAGGTGCGGAATCAGGTCGTCCACGACCCGATCGAATATGCGCACCGACGGGTTCATGAACTCGTCGATCGGCGTCCCGATGACCAGGATCACGATGCTGGTCCGCTGGAGCATGCCTGGGTTGGCGGCGAGCTCGAGGCGGCCGGTCGGGAGGAGCTTTCTCAGGAGCTCCTCGGCTCCGTTCTCGAGGAAAGGTACGCTGCCGGATCGGACCTGGTCGATCTTGGCGGTGTCGATGTCATCGATGCCCACCCGGTAGCCGCTCTCGGCCAGCGACAATGCGAGCGGCAGGCCGACATGGCCGCACCCGCCGACGACCACTACGTCTAAATCAAGGGGCCCCCGCGAACTCACGGCGTGTCCGAGTTTGTGGGGATTCAAGGGCTCCATAGGCCGCCAAATTATGATGGCTTGACCCGTGCGTTCAGCCCGATCTTGAGCCGAACCGAAACCTCAAAACGCGCCGGAGGTAGCGCTCCGGGCCCCCGCGTCCTCCTCGACATGCGCCCGCTGCAAGGTCCAAGCGCCAGACGCGGAGTGGGCTCCTACGCCAACGGCATCCTCCGAGGCCTCATCGAAGAAGGCTTCGACGCCAACCTCACCCTGCTGCTCGACTCAGGCCTACCCGTGCCCCCTCTGCCGGTCGGCGAGTACCGGTTGGCATCCTCGCGGCGCCGGTACCACGGCCAGCTCGCCGCCTACGAAGAGGCGGTCGCGCTGGGTTCCGACCTCGCACGACTCGCTCCCGATGTCTACCACGCCATCGACCTCAGGCTGCCCGGCCGGTCCCCGGTCCCTTTGGCAGTCACGGTCCACGACCTCATCCCCTGGGCGTGGGGAGGGCCGGCGATGCGCGGCGAGCGATTCCGCTTCTGGCTCGGGCGGCGGCTGCTCCGGCGTGCGGACCTGGTGCTGGCCGTGTCGCAGGCGACCGCCGACGATGTCGTGCGCCTGAGCAAGGTCAACGCCAAGCGCATTCGGATCGTGCCCGAGGCGGCCGGCGACGAGTTCAAGCCGAGGCCGGGAGCGGCCGACCGGGTTCGCCGCCGATGGGGCTTGCAGCCTGGATATCTGCTGTTCGTGGGCGCGCTGGACGCGCGCAAGGATCCGACTGCACTTCTGCGGGCATGGGCGGCGGCCAAGTCGTCCAGCCCCAATCTCGAGCTCGTGATCGCCGGCACTCCCGGTCGCCAGGCTCCCCGCAACATGGGCGCGGCCCACAGGCTCGGCCAGGTGGACGACGCCGAGCTGGCCGACCTTTACGCCGCCGCCGGCTGCCTCCTGTTTCCGAGCCGGTACGAGGGCTTTGGGCTGCCGTGCCTGGAGGCTATGGCGTGCGGCTGCCCGGTGGCGGCATTCCGAAACTCCAGCCTGCCCGAGGTCGTGGGCAACTCGGGTGAGCTGGTCACGGACGGCGACGCCGATGCGCTGGGCCGGGCCGCCGCCGCCCTGTCGCGGGACCCGGCTCGTGCCCGGCGCTCCGGGTTCGAGCGAGCCAAGGCGTTCGGCTGGCGCAAGGCGGCCCGCCAAACGATCGCGGGTTACGAAAGCCTCCTGAGATAATCGGCCGGCTTTGTCCAGGGTCACGGTCATCGGCGCCGGCTACGTCGGCCTGACCACAGCCGCATGCCTCGCGGAACTCGGCAACGACGTGATCGTCGTCGACATCAACCGCGAGAAGGTCGCCCAGCTTTTGCGAAATCACGTGCCCTTCTACGAGCCCGGGTTGAGCGAGCTTGTCGCACGCAACACCAAGGCCAAGAGGCTCGCCTTCACCACGTCGTACGAGGAGGCGGTGCCGGGAGCGGAGTACGCCATCATCGCCGTCAGCACGCCCGAGGGCGAGGGCGGCGAGGCCGACCTGTCTTTCGTCGAGGCCGCGGCGGGTTCGATCGCCGACTCCATGGATGGGCCTCTCGTGGTCGTCAACAAGTCGACGGTCCCGCCCCTCACCGGGGACATGGTGTCCCGCGTCATCGGTCAGCGCAACGCCAAGCACAAGGCCGACGTGGTTTCCAACCCCGAGTTCCTGCGCGAGGGCTCCGCGATTCAGGACTTCATGCACCCGGACCGAGTCGTGATCGGCGGTCACGATCGTGCCGCGGCCGAGAAGGTGGCCAAGCTCTACGAGCCCTTGCAGGCACACATCCTCATCACGCCGAACATCTACACGGCGGAGATGGTCAAGTACGCGTCGAACGCTTTCCTCGCGGCACGCATCTCATTCATCAACGAGATCGCGCGGATCTGTGAGCGCGTCGACGCAGACGCGAAGCTAGTGGCCGAGGGCATGGGACTCGACAAGCGCATCGGGCCGAGTTACCTCGACGTCGGTATCGGTTATGGCGGGAGTTGTTTCGGGAAAGACGTCAAGGCGCTCGCGGCGCTGGCCGAGCGCTTCGATTACCACCCCGAACTCTTGAACGCGGTCATGGACATCAACCGCGACCAGCGGATGCTGGTCATCGACAAGCTGCGTGAGGGCCTTGATGAGCTCGAGGACAAGGTCGTGGGACTGCTCGGACTGGCGTTCAAACCCAACACCGACGACCTCCGCGATGCTCCGAGCATGGACATCGCCCGAGTCCTGCTCGCGGCCGGCACGCACGTTCGCGCCTACGACCCGGCGGCGATGGAAGGCGCGCGGGTCAAGCTGCCCGAGGTCGAGTACATGAAGGACGCGTACGGGGTGGCGGCCGGCGCCGACGCGCTGGTCGTGGTCACGGAGTGGAACGAGTTTCGCCACCTCGACATGGCCCGCCTGAAAGTCTCCATGCGCCGGCCGGTGGTCGTGGATGGCCGCAACATCTACGACCCCGCGGTCATGCGCGGCCATGGCTTCACGTATCGAGGCATTGGCCGCGACTAGCAAGAAGGACCGAGCGGTCATCTCAGGCGGCGCGGGCTTCATCGGCTCGCACCTGTGCGAGGCCTTGCTGGCGCGCGACCTGCGCGTGCTGGCGCTCGACAACTTCATCACGGGTTCGCGGGACAACGTAGGGCCCCTCCTCGTGAATCCCGACTTCGAGTTCCGTCAGGCCAACGTCAACGAACGCGTCGACGTGGAAGGAGACGTGCGCTACGTGCTCCACTTCGCGTCGCCCGCCTCGCCGCCTCAATATGACGCGAACCCGATCCACACCTTGAAGGTCGGCACGGTCGGGACAATGAACATGCTCGGCCTCGCCCGCGCGAAGGGGGCCACCTTCCTGCTTGCGTCGACCTCCGAGGTGTACGGCGATCCGCTCGTGCATCCTCAGCCGGAGTCGTACTGGGGCAACGTCAACCCCATCGGGCCTCGGGGCTGCTACGACGAAGCGAAGCGAGCGGCCGAGGCGTTCGCGATGGCGTATCACCGAGCGCACGACGTGGACACCCGCATCATCCGGATCTTCAACACCCACGGCCCGCGCATGCAGGTTCTCGATGGGCGGGCGGTACCCAACTTCATGGCCCAGGCGATCCGTGGCCAGCCGCTCACCGTGTACGGCGACGGCTCCCAGACGCGCAGCCTCTGCTATGTCTCAGACCTGGTCCGAGGAGTCCTTGCCACGCTCGAGAAGGGCGACGAGCTGCCGGTCAACCTCGGCAACCCCAACGAGGTGACCGTCCTGGAGCTCGCCGAGATCATCATCCGGCTGGCGGGATCCAGCAGCCCCATCGAGCTCCGCCCCCTGCCGGTCGACGATCCCAAGCAGCGCCGGCCCGACATCACCCGCGCCCGCAAGCTCCTCGGGTGGCAGCCCGAGGTCGGGCTCGAGGACGGTCTCGCCCGGACCCTGGAATACTTCCGTCGAGTCGTATGACTGCAAACACCCGGCTGACCGAGGAGCACCTGCGCCGGTTGATCCGAGACGTCCCCGACTTCCCCCAGCCAGGGATCGTTTTCAAGGACATCACCCCGCTGCTCGCAGACAAGGTCATGTTCAAAGGCATGGTCGAGAAGGTTTGCAGCCACTGGGCAGAACGTCCGCCCGACATCGTGACGGCGATCGAGGCGCGAGGGTTCATCCCCGGCGGCGCTGTTGCCCTGGGGCTCGGAGCCGGGTTCGTGCCCATCCGCAAGCCGGGTAAGCTGCCGTGGAAGACGATCAGCCAGGACTACCAGCTCGAGTATGGAACCGACCAGCTCCAGATCCACGAGGACGCGGTGCGGCCCGGCCAGACCGTGCTGATCGTGGATGATGTTCTAGCCACCGGAGGTACGGCCGCTGCCGCTACCCAGTTGATTCGCAAGCTCGGCGGCGAGGTGCTCGGCGTGCACGTGCTCATCGAGCTGAGCTTCCTCAAAGGACGAGAGCGGTTGGAAGGGATCGAGGTTGTGAGTGAGCTTGTTTACTGAGGAGAAGAGACTCGTTGAAAGTTAGCGCGAAAGGCAGTGACGTCAAGGATCTGAAGCTCGCCACGGAGGGACAGGACCTCATCGACTGGGCGGCGAGAGAGATGCCGGTGCTCACGCTGATCCGGCAGCGATTCATCAAGGAGCAGCCGCTCAAAGGTCTCAAGCTGGCCGCGTGCCTCCACGTGACGAGCGAAACCGCCAACCTGATGCTGACCCTAAAGGCGGGCGGCGCCGACCTGGCGCTCTGCGCGTCGAATCCCCTTTCGACCAATGACGCGGTGGCTGCCGCCCTCGCATCGCAGCACGCGATCAAGACATATGCGATCCGCGGCGAGGACAACGACACCTACTACGAGCACATAGATGCGGTTCTCGACCACCATCCGACGATGACGATGGACGACGGAGCCGACCTCGTATCCCGGCTTCACAAGGAACGCAAGGAGCAGCTGGCCGAAGTAGTCGGAGGCACCGAGGAGACCACCACCGGCGTGATCAGGCTGCGCGCCATGGCGGATCGCGGCGTGCTGCGCTACCCGATCATCGCGGTCAACGAAGCCGACACGAAGCACATGTTCGACAACCGGTACGGAACCGGCCAGTCGACCATCGACGGCATCATTCGCGCCACCAACGTGCTTCTCGCCGGCAAGACATTTGTCATCGCCGGCTATGGGTGGGTCGGTCGCGGACTGGCCTCGCGCGCCAAGGGCCACGGCGCGGACGTCGTCATCACCGAGGTGGATTCGGTGAAAGCGCTCGAAGCGGCGATGGATGGTTTCCGGGTGATGAAGATGGACGAGGCGGCGCGCGAAGGCGACATCTTCGTGACCGTCACCGGCGACGTCAACGTCCTCGATCGCAAACACTTCGAGGGGATGAAGGACGGCGTGATTTTGGCCAACTCAGGCCACTTCAACTCCGAGATCAACCTCAAGGCACTGGACGAGATGGCGACCGGCGTCCGCCAGGTGCGGCCTGCGGTCCAGGAGTACAAGATGCGCGATGGGCGCCGCTTGCACGTGCTAGCCGAGGGGCGGCTCATCAACCTTGCCGCCGCGGAGGGGCATCCGGCCGCGGTGATGGACATGAGCTTCGCCAACCAGGCCCTCTGCGCTGCGTACATCGCGGCCAACGCCACCACGCTCGAGAAGCGGGTTTACGACGTGCCCGACGAGATCGACAAAGAGGTCGCGCAGCTCAAGCTCCACGCGATGGGGATCGCGATCGACACCCTGACGGTTGAGCAAGAGCGGTACCTCTCATCTTGGGAGGAAGGAACCTAGCAGCTGAGCTAGGCTTCGGGCAGATGTCTCTCCCCACCCGGCGCGCTGCGCGCGCCGACCTCCCCACTGCGTGGGGAGGCGAGTAGGTGTTCGGGCCCGCTCGGCGCACGTGGGTGCTGGGCGGGGGCGGCGCTCGCGGCGCCGCCCAGGTTGGAGTGCTCCAGGCGCTGTTCGAGGCGGGGGTGGACCCCCCGGCGGAGATGGTCGCCGTGAGCGTGGGCGCCTTGAACGGCAGCTGCATCGCCGCCTACCCGTCCCAGGCCGGGGTGATGATGCTGCGCGAGCTCTGGATGTCGCGGCAGGCCCTGGAGGTCTTCCATGCCCACCCGCTCGGCGTCATCCTCTCGGGCCTTCGTCGCGGCCAGGTCAGCGCTTTGCCGCAGGACAACGTCCGCCGCCTGGTCGAGCGGGCGCAAGCCCTGACCGGCATCACGACGTTCGAGCAGCTGCGGCTCCCGCTGGCGATCGTGGCCACCGACCTCAACGCGGGCAAGCCGGCCATCTTCCGCGCGGGGGCCTTGACCCCCGCCCTGCTGGCCTCGACCGCCATCCCCGGCGTGTTTCCTTCGGTCCGGATCGACGGGCGTGAGCACATGGACGGTGGGATCGTCGACAACACCCCGCTCGACATCGCGGTCGATGACGGCGCCAAGGAGATCCTCGCCATCAGCCTGATGGCTGGGGGCGAGAACGAGAAGTCGCCCACCACGTGGTCGGAGCTGATTGCCCGCACCCTTCAGCTCGCCCTGCACCACCAGATGCTGAGCGACTACGAACGCCTACGCGACCGGGCCCGCATCACCGTCCTGTGTCCGATAACGGCTCCGACCGCGACCTGGGAGATGAGACCGGAGCACATCGACTCGGTGGTGGAGGCCGCGCGCGCGGCCACCGGAGCGCTGCTGGCCCAGAGGGGCTCGAGGTTCATGCGCCACTCGGGCATCCACTACCTGGAGCTGCGCGAAACCTAATACCGCTGGTTCATGCCATTCACGCCCCCACTCCAGACCCCTCCCCAATGGGGAGGGGGTTATATTTCTCCCGTCCCAGAGGTATGAACCTGGCGCTTGGGGACTGGCCCAGACGGAGGCCTGGCCTTGCCGGCGCGGGAGATTCAAAGGAGGACCCGTTCATGGCAACCTTTTTTACGTCCGAGTCGGTCACCGAGGGCCATCCGGACAAGGTGGCCGACCAGATCTCCGACGCCATCCTCGATGCGATCCTGGCCAAGGATCCGCTCGCGCGGGTGGCCTGCGAGACAGTGATCACCACCGGCCTGGTGATCGTGGTCGGGGAGATCACCACTGACTGCTATGTCGACATCCCGCGGATCATCCGGCAGACCGTGCGAGAGGTGGGCTACACGCGCGCGAAGTACGGCTTCGACGCAGAGACCTGCGGCGTCATCACCAGCATCGACGAGCAATCCCCCGACATTGCGCAGGGGGTGGACGTCGGTGGCGCCGGCGACTCAGGAATGATGTTCGGTTTCGCGTGCGACGAGACGCCCGAGCTCATGCCGCTGCCAATCACCATCGCGCATCGGCTGGCGCGGCGCCTGGCGGAGGTGCGCCGCACCAAGACGCTCAACTACCTGCGTCCCGACGGCAAGGTGCAGGTGACGATCCGGTACGGGGACGCGGGTGAGCGGCCGGTAGTGGATACGGTCGTCCTCTCCACCCAGCATCACGACGAGGTCACCACCGAGCAGCTGCGCTCAGACATCGCAGAGCACGTGATCGACGCGGTCATCCCCGCCGAGCTGAAAGACGGCCGGATCCGCACCTACATCAATCCCACCGGCCGTTTCGTAGTCGGCGGACCGGTGGCGGACGCGGGTTTGACCGGCCGCAAGATCATGGTCGACACGTACGGAGGCTTTGCGCGCCATGGCGGCGGCTGTTTCTCCGGCAAGGACCCAACGAAGGTCGACCGCGCGGGAGCATACGGTGCCCGGCATGTCGCGAAGAACATCGTCGCCGCAGGCCTCGCCCGGCGCTGCGAGGTGCAGATCTCTTACGCGATCGGGGTCGTGAAACCGGTCGCGATCAGGATCGATACGTTCGGCACCGGCAAGGTTCCTGAGCCCGCGCTCGTGGCGGCGGTCAACAAGCTGTTCGACCTCAGTCCGCTCGGGATCATCAAGGAGCTCAACCTCAGGCGCCCTCTGTTCCGCCAGACCGCGGTTTACGGCCACTTCGGCCGCACGGACATCGACGCGCCGTGGGAATCGACAGCGCGCAAACAGGAGCTGGCGGAAGAGGTCGGTTGAGCAAAACGCTCGTAGTCATCCCCGCCGGCGGGGCGGGGACCAGATTGTGGCCGCGATCGCGCCGCTCAACGCCTAAGCACGTCCTTCCTCTCGGCGAGCGCGGCCGCCCGCTTCTGCGCGAGACATACGAGCGGGCGCGGGCGGTGGGGGACGAGGTTTTCGTTCTCACCGAGACACGGCAGCGCGAGATCATCGAAGCAGTTCTGCCCGAGATCGACGCCGCGCACCTGATCTTCGAGCCGTCGGCGCGCGGCACCACCAATGCTTACGGCCTGGCCGCGCTGACTCTCATCACCGATCACCCCGACGCCGTGATGGTGGCGATGCCCGCGGACCATGTGGTGCGGGGCGGCCCGAAGGCGCGCAGCGCCGTGCGCAGCGCGGTGCGTGCAGCTGCTACTACCAACTCCCTGGTCACAGTGGGATTGAAGCCCGCCTTTCCCTCGACGGGCCTTGGCTACATCCACGCGCCAGGCCGCGCGTCCTCGGGGGCGTTGCGGGTGAAGCAGTTCATCGAAAAGCCCGACCTCGTGACCGCCAAACGGTTTGTGAAAGCCGGCGGGTACTACTGGAACCTGGCCTGGTTCGCCTGGCGACTGCCGGTGTTCATCGAGGAGCTGGCGCGGCACGCGCCAGCTCGGCTGGCGGCGCTCAGGCGGGTGCTGGCGGCGCGCCGGGCGGGCGACGAAGAGGCGGCTTCGCTCCTGTACAACCGTCTGCGGGTCGACGTCGTCGACCGGACGATCATGGAAGAGACCGACCGCCTTCTGCTCGTGCCGGGCGATTTCGACTGGGCCGACATCGGGAACTGGGCAGAGCTCGGCGATCGAGTGCACCCTGACGCCCACGGCAACTCGGTCGACGGTGAGGCCGTGCTGATCGACACGCACGGCACTCTGGTCTTCGGGGACAAGCGGCTGGTCGCCGCGATCGGGCTCGAGGACATGATCATCGTCGACACCGAGGACGCCTTGCTCGTGTGTCCCCGATCGCGCGCGCAGGATGTGAAGAAGGTCGTGGACGCGCTCAGGCGGGCGCGCAAAACCCGCTACCTTTAACCCGCGATGGCCGATCAGATCAAGTTCGGCACGGACGGCTGGCGGGGGATCGTCGCCGACGATTTCACCTTCGCCAACGTCCGCCGCGTAGCCCAGGGTGCGGCCGAGTACATGCGCTCGCTTTCGAGAGACCCGCTCGCGGTGGTCGGCTACGACTGCCGCTTCGCCTCGGAGGACTTTGCCCGGACTGTGGCCGACGTCTTGGCGGCGAATGGCGTGCGGACCCTCATGTTCGACCGCCCGTCGCCGACGCAGGTGGCGTCCTGGACCGTCATCGACCGCAAGGCGACAGGGGCCGCGGTGGTGACCGCGAGCCACAACCCTTATCTGTTCAATGGCATCAAGTTCAAGTCCGAGACAGGAAGCGCGGCGTCCAGCGACGTCATCGCCCAGCTCGAGCCGCGCATCAACGCGCTCGAAACGGTGCCAGTGCCGGATAGAAGCAAATCCGACGGCCTGGTTTCCTTGTATGACCCGCGCGCGCCGTACTACGCGCAGATCGCGCGCATGGTCGACCTCGACGCCATCAAATCGGCCGGACTACACATCCTCCACGAGTGCATGTTCGGATCGGGCTACGGATACATCAAGGAGCTGCTGGACGGCGGACGAACGTCGGTTGTCGAGCTGCACAACGAACGAAACCCGTTGTTCGGAGGCGTCAACCCGGAACCGATCCCCCCCAACATCAACTCGGCGATTGCGGCCATGCGCGCTGGAGGACAGGACCTCTGCATCTGCACGGATGGCGACGCGGATCGAGTGGGGATCATCGACGAGACCGGGCGCTTCATCAACCAGCTTCAGGTCTTTGCGCTGCTGATGCTCTATCTCTTCGACGTGCGCCATATGACAGGTCCCGTAGTCAAGACAGTGAACATGACCGCCATGGCAGAGAAGCTCGGGGCCGAGTTCGGCGCGACCGTCTACGAGGTGCCGGTCGGATTCAAGAACGTGGCCCCGAAGATGATGGAGACGAACGCCGTTCTCGGCGGCGAGGAGTCAGGCGGATTCGCCGTCAGGGGCCACATCCCCGAGCGCGACGGCATCCTCATCGGCCTGCTGTTCGCGGACATGATCGTGAAGATGGGACAGCCCCTGTCGCAGATCCTGGCCAGCCTCGAGAAGCGGGTCGGCCCGCATTCATACGCGCGGCATGACATTCACCTCAACCGGGAAACCTACGACCAAGACCGCAAGCGAATCCTGCAGACGCTCGAGACCCACGAGCCAAAGGAGGTCGCCGGCGTCAAGGTGGAGCGGATCCGCTCGGACGACGGCTTCAAGTTCTACCTCGCGGACGGAAGCTGGGTGCTGCTCCGGGCCAGCGGCACCGAGGCGCTGGTGCGCATCTACTCGGAGGCCGCCGACCAGGCCGCGGTCGAGGCGCGGCTCGCGGCCCTCGAGGACATCGTCGGCCTTCGCTCGCATGCCTGAAATCAAGCGCGCGGATGAATCGCGCGTCGACAAGCCCTGGGGCTACGAGATCCGTTGGGCGGTCACGAGCCGCTACCTGGGCAAGATCCTCCACGTCAACAAAGGAGAGGCGCTGTCGCTTCAGTACCACGAGCGCAAGGACGAGTGGCTGCTCGTGAGCGAGGGCGCGGTCGACATCGAGATCGGCAGCCTCGACGGAAAGCTCGAGAAGCTGCGCATGCGAGAAGGCGATTCGGTGCACCTGCCTCCGCGCACGCGCCACCGCATCACGGCCGTCGAGGATGCGGACATCTTCGAGGTCTCGACGCCGGAGATCGACGATGTGGTTCGGCTCGAGGATCGGTACGGGCGCGCGGGGACATGATCGTGCTTCACGCCCCTCTCCCTGAGGGGGGACTCCCCCCTTGAGGGCGTCGGGCCTGGCGGAGCCAGGTCCCGCCGCACCCCCCTGCTAACCCTCTCCCCTGCGGGGAGAGGGGACTGGTTGAGTAGACTTCCCCGGGTCCAATGAAGACGCCCCCGATCTCTGAAGAGCGGTACACGAGGCCCACCACGACGGTCACGACCGAACGTGATCGCAGCTTCCTGGTTTTCGCCGCGGTGGTCCTGGTCGCGATCGCGCTCGGCTTCAAGTCGGAATTGCTCGCGGAGGGGCAGGTTTGGGCACTGGCACTCGGCCTGGTCATCGTCGCCGCGCCTGCCCTGCTCGGCTACCTGCGTGGGACGGTGGAGTTCCCGCGCATCGAGCACTACATCCCGGTCGCGCTGGGCGCCGTCACGCTGGCGGGACTTTCGATCTTCCCGGGCCTCGAGCTGTGGAAATACCTGGTTCTGACGGCCACCTTCGGGGTCGGCTTCGTGCTCCTGGCGCGGCTTGACTACCTACGCCTTCGCGACGCGGAGAAGCGCGGCCACATCCTGGTCCAGGAGGTGGTGCTCGTCCTGGTGGTCGCGGGCGCCTACCTCGTCCTGGTCACGATTCATTTCAACATCGTCCTACGCCTGGTCTGGATTTTCACCATCACGTTTCTGGCGTCGTTCCGCAGCTTCCGGATCAACGGCACACCGATCGCGCCACGACGAGCATTTATCTTCGCCCTCTTCGTCGCGCAGGTCGTCACCTTTCTCTTATGGGCGATCGAGGCGCTGTCGAGCGTGCTCGTCGTAAACGAGGGACCGAAGGCGGTCATGTTGTTTTTCGCCTGGTACGTCAACCGTGGACTGATCCGTCACACGGTCGAGGAAAGCTTCACGCGCAACGTGATCCTCGAATACGCCGCTTTCGCCGCGATCCTGATCTACCTGTTCGTCGTGAGCTACCACCCGACGGGCAGTTAGCTCCGACGCGAGTGCTCTAAATACCCAGGTAGGCCTTCTGGACGTCCTCGGATGCGGCCAGCTCCTTGCCGGTGCCCGTCTTGACGATCGAGCCGGTTTCCAGCACATAGGCGCGGTGGGCGACCTCGAGCGCTTTGGAAGCGTTCTGCTCGACGAGCAGCACCGGTACGCCCTGAGCGTTGATCTCGCGCACGATGCTGAAGATGGTCTCGATCAGGATCGGGGCAAGGCCTAGAGACGGTTCGTCAAGCATCAGGACTTTCGGCCGGGCCATCAGGGCCCTTCCCATGGCCAGCATCTGCTGCTCGCCACCGGATAGCGTGCCCGCGATCTGGGTCCGGCGCTCCTTAAGTCGCGGGAAAAGCGTGAAAACGCGATCCATGTCGGCTGCGATCCCAGGCTTGTCATTGCGCGTGTAGGCGCCCATGAAAAGGTTGTCGACCACGGTCATGCGAGGAAAGAGGCGCCGGCCCTCGGGCGACTGGGAGATACCCAGCTCGACGATCGTCGAAGGTCCGGTCCGCGTGATGTCGCGTCCGTCGAAATGGACCGTGCCCGATTGAGGATGCATCAGCCCGGAGATCGTGCGGAGCGTCGTCGTCTTGCCGGCCCCGTTGGAACCGATCAGCGCCACCACCTCGCCCTTGTCAACCTCCAGCGTCACCTTGCGTAGGGCCTGGATGCGCCCGTAGAACGCATTCACGTCGCGCAGCTCGAGGAGAGCCAAGTTTTAACGCACTCCTAGGCGCTCTTGCCCAGGTAGGCCTCGATGACGCGGGGGTCCTTGCGGACCTCCTCGGGTGGCCCGTCGGCGATCTTCTCGCCGTGATCGAGCACGACGATGCTCTCCGAGATACCCATGACCACCTTCATGTCGTGCTCGATCAGAAAAACCGTGATGCCCCGGGCCAGGATTTTCCTCACCAGTTCCATCAGCTCGACCTTCTCTTGGGGCGTGAACCCGGCGGCGGGCTCGTCGAGCAGCAGGAGCTTGGGATCTGTGGCCAGGGCTCGCGCGATCTCCAGGCGGCGCTGCTGTCCGTACGGAAGGTTGCGGGCGTACTGGTGGGCGTTCTTGGCAATGCCGACGAACCGCAGCAGCTCCATCGCTTCTTCTGTGACCCGCTCCTCCTCGCGCCGCTCGCGAGGCAGCTTGAACAGCGAGTCCCACAGCTTGGCCTTCATCCGCACATGGCGGCCGACCCGGACGTTGTCGAGGCACGTCATGTAGTCGAACAGCCGGATGTTCTGGAAGGTTCGCGCGATTCCCAGGCGAGCGACCTGGTGAGGTTTGGAACCGGTGATGTCTCGACCATCGAAAACCACCCGGCCCGCGGTTGGTTGGAACAGTCCGGTCACGTTGTTGAACAGCGTCGTCTTGCCCGCCCCGTTGGGCCCGATGAGGGCGAAAACCTCACCGCGCTTGATCTGCAAGCTCACGTTGTCCACGGCCACCAGTCCGCCGAAGCGCTTGGTCAGGTTCGTCAGCTCGAGGATGTTGTCGGCGCGGGGCTGCTCGCTCATCTCGATGGGACCTGCTCGGCCACGGTCTCTTCCTCGACGACTGCGGCGTGCTTGAGCTCTTGCTCCCGCACACGGCTCGGAAACAGCCCCTGCGGACGCAGCAGCATGATCATGACCAGGATCAGTCCGAATAACAGGAACTGGAGGCGCTGCACCTCGGCGTACAACCCTGGCCAGTCACCCTTTTGTGTATTGAGCGAACCGAGGCCGAAGGTGTTGGCGAGTGACTCGGCGTTGGACGCCAGCGACGGCAGCAGAGTATTCAGGATGAAGTAGATGACCAGCGCACCGACGATGACACCGCTGATGTTGCCCATTCCGCCGAGCACGACCATCACGAGCACCGTGATCGAAACCACGAACAGGAAATCGTCTGGGCTGACAAGGTCGAAGCTCGCCCCGTAGTAGGCGCCGGCGAAGCCGCTGAACGATGCTCCGATCGCGAAGGCGAGCAGCTTAGTCGTCACCGTGTTGATTCCCATCGCCGCGGCGGCCACCTCGTCTTCGCGAATCGCCATCCAGGCTCGGCCCAGCCGTGAGCGATAGAGGTTGCTGACCAAGATCACCGCACCGATGATGAGGATCACGATCAACACGTAATAAGCGACCGGGTCGAAGCCGAAGCTGAAGCAGGGTATGAACTGCGTCTGCGCAAGCGGGTTTCGGCACGTCGCGTCCTGGATGATCGAGATGCTGTTCGCCCCGGCCCATGGTCCGGTGATCCATGCCGGGAGCCATGGCTGGTCGATGCCGCCGATGGCGTTGATCCCGCCTGTCCACTGCGGCAGGTTGTACGAGAGCACCGGAACGATCTCGCCGAACCCCAGGGTGACGATGGCGAGGTAGTCGCCGCGCAGGCGCAGCGTGGGGAATCCCAGCAGCGCGCCGAAGCTGGCCGCAACCAGCATCCCGAGGATCAGCATCAGAAAGAACGGAAGGTGGAAGTTGTGGTGGAGCGGCGATGTGCCCAGCTGCGAGGACGCGAACAGCGCGTATGTGTACGCGCCGATGGCGAAGAATGCCGCGTAGCCGAGGTCGAGGAGGCCGGCAAACCCCACCACGACGTTGAGGCCGATGGCCAGCAGGACCCACGTCCCGGCATGAGCGGCCTGGGAGATATAGGCGGTGCTTCCTCCGGTGATGAACAGGGTGGTCATTGGGAAGACCAGCGCGCTAAGGAAGAGAATTCCGTAGATCGCCTGGTCGCGGTCGCGGATGCGCTCCCGCAAGTGGAGGCGCGCCATCAACGACCGCCGCTTGACCGCGGCCGGTTCGGTCATTTCTCGGGCACCCTCATGCCGAGCAGGCCGGTCGGCCGGAGCACCAGCACGCCGATCAGGATGCCGAAGATCACGACTTCTGTCCATTTGGAGCCTATGTACGAGTCGCTATAGGCCGCGATGAGGCCGATGAGGACGCCTCCGATGGCGGCTCCCGGGATGTTGCCGATGCCTCCGAACACAGCAGACGTAAACGCCACCAGGCCGGTCCGGAAGCCGAGGTTGTAGAAGAGGTTGTTGAAGTAGAGACCCCAAATCATCCCGCCGGCGCCGGCCAGCAACGCGCCGATGAAGAAGGTGGCCGCGATCGTCCGGTTGATGTTGATGCCCATCAGCTGCGACGCGTCACGGTCCTGCGCGGTCGCGCGCATGGCCTTACCAAGCTTGGTGCGGTTGATGAAGATGGCGAGCAGCGTCACCAGGACCACGGCGGTCACCATCACAAATCCATCCTTGAAGGTCACGAATACGCCACCGATGGTGGTCTGGAATTGGGGACCGTGCGGAAGGATGTCGGGAAAATGGACGGTGGCGGGGCCGTGCCACAGGAACATGACGCCTTCGAGCACAAACGACATTCCGATCGCGGTTATCAGCGGCGCGAGGCGTGGCGCGTTGCGCAGCGGACGATAGGCGATGCGTTCGATGGTGATGTTGATACCGCCCATGATCAGCATCACGACCGGGAACACCAGCACGATGGCGATCAGGTTCACGGCCGTGAAGGCCTTTTCGTTGATGGCGAAAAAGCCGAGGATCGCCGCGCTGATGTACCCGCCCAACGTGAACACGTCGCCGTGGGCGAAGTTGATCAGCTCGATGATGCCGTAGACCATCGTGTAGCCCAGAGCCACGAGCGCGTACATCGCGCCGTCAGCGAGGCCGAAGACCGTGATCTGGACGAAAGCGGTCGGGTTGCTGACCGCCTGGGTTGCCAGCAGAACGACCGCCACGCCGCAGATGACGTAGAAGCCGAAGTCGACCACGCTCCTGCCGCCGAGGGCAAGTGCGCGCACTCGCTGGAGAGCTGACACGCCGCCTGTGCCTGCGCCCGCGTTCAGTGCCCCCTCCTCTTGAGACTGAAGAGCGAGGAGGCCCTGGATGGACCTCCTCGCGCGATTTTGGGCTAAAGACTACTAGCTAGGCCTTGGCGAAGTCGAACTGGGCCTTCCAGACAAAGCAGAGCTTTGCCTGCGCCTTGCCGCAGACGCCCGTGGAGTTGGCTGGGTCGGTCACGCTCTGGACGCTGTAGATCGACACGATCTTGAGGCTCGTGTCGCCGTTGGCGTCGAAGTCGTAGGTGCCGATCACCCCGACGAAGCCCTTGGTCTTGGCCATCTCGGCCCGGACCTGATCGCGGGTGGGCATGCTGCCGTTGGCGTTGTTGATCGCGCGGCCGATTGCAGCCATCAACGCGTTGGCCGCGTCGTAAGCCTGCATGGTGTAGCCGCCGAAGTCGTTCGCGCCGGTGAACTGCTTGCGGAACGCGTCAATCGTGGCCTTGGCCCCGGGGACCTGGGTAGCGTCGGCGCCTGCCGAGGTCGCGCTGACCCCGATCTCGTTGCCGGACGCCTGGTCGATGCAGTCGGTGGTCTCGATGCCGTCACCGCCGCCGAATGGCACGTCCCAGCCGAGGTCTTTCATCTGCTTGCGCGGGATGCAGATGTTCTGGTCGTCGGTGCCGCCTACATAAACGCCCTGAGCGCCGGCGTTCTTGAAGCCGAGCAGGATCGCCTTCCAGTCGCTGGTGGTTGCCTTCTGGTACTCCGAGTGCTTGGTGGTACCGCCGAGCTTCTTGAACTCGACTTCAAAGGAGCCGGAGATTCCGACACCGAATACGGTGCTGTCGTCCAGGATGCCGACGCTGTGGACGTTCAGCGTCTTGTAGAAGTAGTCGGCCATCGCCGGGCCCTGGTAGTCGTCAGTCGTGACGACGCGCCAGTAGTTGTTGGCGTTGCCATTGCGAAGGTCAGCTGCGTGATAGGTGCACGGCGCCTGCGGGGGAGGCGATTCCTTGGTCAGGCACACGCCGGTGTTGGACGGGCTGATCATCACGAAGTGCTGCGGCGCGGCGACCGGGATCTCGGCCTTGGCCACCGCGGAGTTGTACGGCCCGATCATGCCGAGGAACTTGCTGTCGCCGAGCATGCTCTGGACGTTCTCGACTCCCGCGTCCGCCGAGTAGGCGGCCTGGCGGCAGTCGTCGAAGCTCTGATACGAGATGGTGTAGCCGTTGACGCCGCCCGCGGCGTTCTTCTGGTCGACTGCGAACTTGACGCCGTTCGCGGTCGACTGGCCGCCGGTCGTACACACGGGTAGGTCGGACCCGATCTTGATCGTGCCTTTCGACCCGGTGCTGCCGCCTCCCCCACCACACGCGAACGTGACGACTGCGGCGAATGTGAGGATTACGAGTCCCCTACCTCGAACCATTTGGTTCTCCTTGTGTCTTTTGGAGGCAGTCGCGGATGCCCCCAGTCATTCGCCGCCCTCTTCCCAACCTGAGTCGGGGCGAGAGTGCGCCGGCAGGCGAATGTCGGCCACATGGCGTGGCCGAACCACTACTCATTGCGGAACTATCGACTTGTATCTGCCTCGAAGTCAAGCGGTGCTTCAGATCCCCCTTCCGCGCGTCTGGCTTGTATGGAAGCGCGGTTGTATCAATAGGGGAGTGCTGCGCTGTAATCTATGGCCCTGACGAAGCTCCACGGAAGCGCCGGATCGGACGTGCGCGACTCGAATACCGAAACGACCCGGAGCGTGGTGTCGCCGGCCCCGTCAAAGCCGAACGTCCCGCTGGCGCCGGCAAATCCTGAGGTCGCCGCCACCTGGCCGACGACGGCGTCGCGGGCGGGCACCTTGCCACCGGCGGCCTTGATGGCCCGGTCTATGGCCCCGTAAAGGATCGCCGCGGAGTCGTACGCGGGGATGGTGTATTCGCTGTAATCCGAGGCGTTCCGATACTGGGCCTTGAAGGCGGCGATCGCCGGCTGCGCGTTGGGGATGACGTCGGGGGCGGCGGCCGCGACTGTCGCATAGATTCCGATCGCATTGGCACCCGCGCTGCGCACGCAGTTGGGGTCCTTGGCGATTCCGTCTCCGCCGAGGAACGGCGCCGCCTCGCCGGGGCTGAATACGGAGGCCATCTGGGCGCGGATCACGCAGCCGTGATTGGCGGTGACGCCGCCGTAGTAGATCGCCTGAGCACCATCGCCCTTGGCGTGGCGCATGAACGCCGTGAGGTCGAGATGGCTGTTGGGATCGAAGTCCAGGATGTCGATGATGCTGCCACCGAGTTTGGTGAACCTCGTCATGAACCCGCTGGCGAGCGCTTGCCCGTACGCCTCATGGTCGGAGAGCACCGCCACGCGGCGGAGCAGCAGGTTCTTGTAGCCGTAGTCCGCCGCAGCCGGCCCCTGCAAGTCGTCGGTGGTGACGAGCCGGAAGAAGTTGTTGGTGCCCGTGGGGCGCAACTCGACAGGCGTTGGCAGGCCGACGGCCTTGCAGCTGATCTCTACATGTGTGCGGCTGAGGCCGGCAGGTAGAAACGGCTCTTTGGTGAGACAGCGGCTGCTCACCGCCGGACTGATCATCGCAAGGTGGGCGTCGTTGGCGAGCGGGATCTCGCGGCGGGCGACGCCCGCATTGAACGGGCCGATCACGCCCATCACTAGGTGGTCGGCGGTCAGGGCGATGAGGTTGTGCGTTCCCTGCCCCGGATCGTCGATGCCGCCGACCGCATCGTCCTTGGCCACGACCTGGACTGTGAAAGCGCCGATGGTGGGGTGCTGGTGGACGTAAAACTGCACGCCGTTGAGCGCGGTTTGGCCGGCCCGGCCCTCGGCGCCAGACAAGGGCAGGTCGACGCCGATCCGGATGACCTTGGCCGGCGTTCCGGCCGAGCAGGCCGCGACCAATGCCAGACTCGCCACCACGCCAACCGCCGTTCTCGACAGCACATCGGAGATTGTCGCCGCTCGGCCAAGACCCGCCAGTCTCTATACTCGATCCCTTCACCTAGCCAGGTCATAGGAGCGCGCCCCGTTGAAGACCGAGTCCAGCGAACACCTCAAACCCCGCTCGCAATATGCGGACGATGCGGTTCAGCTCGCCATCGCAGGCAAGTGGGATGACGCCGTCAAGCTCAACAAGTTCGTCATCGAAAACTTCGGTGCGGACGAAGAGACGCAGAACCGCCTGGGCAAGGCGCTGTCCGAGCTCGGCAAGCTGAAGGACGCCAAGGCTGCCTATGAGGCCGCTCTCAAGATCAACCCGATGAACTCGATCGCCAAGAAGAACGCCGCGCGCATCAACACCTTGCTGCACCAAAAGGAAGGGCTGAAGGTCGGGGGCACGAGGGTCGACCTCAACCTCTTCGTCGAAGAGATGGGGAAGACGATCATCACCACCCTCGAGAGCCCTCCCAGCGCGGACATCTGCTCGAAGGTGGCCGCGGGAGACGTCGTTGAGCTGAAGATCGAAGGCGACGGCATCGCGGCCGAGACGTCGCGCGGGGTCCGCCTGGGGCTGCTCGAGGCGAAGCTCGCCCGGCGCCTGATCAAATTCATGCGGGGTGGCAACCGCTACCAGGCGGGGATCACGTCGTGCGAAGGCAACACCGTCAAGCTCATCGTCCGCGAGACCTACCAGGACCCACGGTTTGCCGGCAAGCCGAGCTTTGCGATGCGCCGCAAGCGGGAGGTCGAGTTTCGCCCGTACACAAAGGAGAGCCTGCTCGCCCGCGAGGTGGAGGTGTTCGCGGAGGACGAAGAGGAAGAGGGTCTCGTCTCGGGCACGCCGGCTACCGACGAGGTCGAAGAGGGCATGCACGCGGTCGAGGACGAAGCCGAGCCGCTTGACTTCAGCGAGGACGCGGACGACGGCGACAAGGACGACGATGAGGACGAAGATGAAAACTAAAGTCGGTTCAGAGGCCCGGGCCCGGAGGTCCCTTCACCGACCCTAGTCCAGGTCTGACAGCAGGTCCCCAGCTAGGTGGCGTGCCGGGTTTTCGCGACCTGCTGCCCGAAGAGGCGGAGGCGCTCCGCGGAGCTCAGGAATCGCTCCTCGAAGAGATGCGCCGGTGGGGCTACCGTTACGTGGTCACGCCGATGGTCGAGAGCATCGACGTGCTCGCCCTGGGCCTCAACGCTGAGCAGCAGCGCCGGCTCTTCAAGTTCAGCGACGCGCGCGGCGAGGTGGTGGCGCTGGTCGGCGAGCGGACGATTCCGGTTGCTCGGCTCGTTGCCGGCAAGCTCCGCTCGGCGGCTCTTCCCCTGCGGCTCTGCTACGCGGGGCCGGTGCTGTCCGCGGACGAAGGGCGTTTTCACCAGCGGCGCGAGACGTACCAGGTCGGCGCCGAGCTGGTGGGCGCCTCGGGTCCGGCGGCCGACGCCGAGGTGATCGCGCTCGCGGCGCGCTGCCTCGAAGCCGCCGGGCTCCGCCGCTACCAGGTCGACGTCGGCCACTCCGAGTTTTTCCAGGGCATCATGGACGCGGTCCGGCTGCCGGCCGCGGTCAAGGCCGGGGTGCGCAGCGCTCTGGCCGCCCGTGACTTCGTCGCCCTCGAGGAGCTGCTGGCGCATACACCCCTTCGCTCGGCCGAGCACGAGCTACTTTTGCGTTTCCCCGCCCTACGTGGCGGAGCAGAGATCCTCGAGGCCGCCGGCGGACTGGTCCGCAACCGCCGTTCTGAGCAGGCCCTTGCCGAGCTGGCGCGGGTCCAGGAGCTGCTGGTGGCGCATGGGCTCGGCGCGGTCGTGGGCCTCGACCTGGGCGCCATCCGCGACTTCGACTACTACACCGGCGTCATCTTCGAGGGCTACGGTCCGGATCTGGGCCGGCCGGTCGCTCAGGGCGGCCGCTACGACCGGCTGCTCGAGCGGTTTGGACGCCCCGCGCCGGCGACCGGGTTCGTGGTCCAGCTCGATCTCGTGTGGGAGCTGCTGGCCCGCGGAGGGCGGGCACCATTACGTCGCATCGATGCCGCCCTTGCATGGACTGGATCAGGCCAGGCCACGGCCATGCGTCTCGGCTCGACGCTGCGTTTGTTCGGGATGCGGGCCGTCGTCGACACGGAGGCCCGACGCGATCGCGAGGCGCGTGCCTGGTGGCGTGCGGTCGGGGCCGAGAACCTCATTCAGTGCCGAGGCACGAAGACCGTCGCCTGGACCGCGCATGGCGGTCGCACCCGCTCGCTGCCGCCGGAACAGGTGGCGGCCCGCCTCGCCGGAGCCCTGTCATGACGCCGGGCAAGGGCAATTCACGCCCCGCTCCCCGACCCTCCCCCCGAGGGGTGGAGGGAGAAATCTCCATTGCGCTCCCGACCGGCATGCTGCTGCCCGGCGCGCTCCGATTGCTCTCGCACGCCGGCGTGATGCGCCTGAGCGCGGCCGAGCTGGGCCGCCGTCTGCTGGTGGAGCGCTCGGGCGTGCGCGTGATCCTCGTCCGTCCTGCGGACGTGCCCGCCTACGTCGACCACGGCGCCGCCGACCTCGGCATCGTCGGCAAGGACGTGCTGTGGGAATCGAACGGGTCTCACTACGAGCTGGTGGACCTGCATTTCGGGCCATGCCGCCTGGTGTTGGCGGTACCCGAAGAATCGAAGCTGAACGGTCCGGAGACATGGCCACCGCTGATGCGGGTCGCGACGAAGCTTCCACGTACGACCGCGGCCTGGTTCGAGGCCAGAGGCCAGGCGGTCGAGGTCGTGCGACTGCACGGGTCGGTCGAGCTCGCTCCGCAGGTAGGCCTGGTGGACGGCATCGTCGACCTGACCGCGAGCGGGCGAACTCTCCGCGAGAACAAGCTGCGCGTCACGGCGACGCTCGGTTCGTCGACGGCACGCCTCATCGGCAACCAGGCCAGCCTCAAAACGCGCACAGACGCCGTCCAGGCGATGGTGGCGCGCCTGCGGGAGGCTGCGAACCATGCCGATTAAGCGATTCGACGTCGGGTCGTGGCTCGACTCGCCACTTTCGCGCCGGCGCCTGGACCTCTCCCAGTTCGCCAAGCAGCGCGCGGACGTGGCCGAGATCTGCGCGCGCGTGGCCGCGGACGGCGACGCTGCGCTACGCGAGTACGGCGAGCGATTCGACGGCTGGGCTCCGCGCGCCGGTGAGACGTTTCAGGTCCCGAAGGGTGATCTCGTCGCGGCCGCAAATCGCCTGCCCAGCGCCGATCGCGCTGCGCTCGAGTTCGCAGCGCAGAGGATTCGTGACTTCCACATGATCCAGGTGCCGGTCGCGACCAGCGGATCGCCCGGTCTGAAGTTGGTGACGCGGCCAGTGCGGCGCGCGGGCGTCTACGCGCCGGGCGGGCGCGCGTCCTATCCGTCGACGGTGCTCATGACCGTGATCCCGGCGCGCGTGGCGGGCGTGCCTGAGGTTGTTCTCGCCACCCCGCCGCGCCCGGACGGGAGCGTGCCGGCGGCGATCCTCGCCGCCGCTCACATCGCTGGTGTGGATGCCGTCTACCGTGTCGGTGGCGCGCAGGCGATCGCGGCCCTTGCCTATGGCACCAGCTCGATCCCGCGCGTCGACATCATCGCGGGCCCGGGCAACATCTACGTCACCCTCGCCAAGAAAGAAGTGTTCGGCGCCGTCGGCGTGGACGGGATCGCGGGGCCGACCGAGGTGATGGTCATCGCCGACGCGGGGGCTCGACCCGACTTCGTCGCGGCTGACCTGGCGGCCCAGCTCGAGCACGACCCGCTGGCGTGGGCTGTGTTGATCACCGACTCGGCAGCGCTTGCGGACCGCGTCGAGGAAGAGCTGCACAGCCTGGTCCGCGGATTGGAACGGGCCGAGATCATCAATGCCGCCACATGTTGCTTGATCGTGGCCGACGACCTCGGGCAAGCGATCAACCTCGCCAACGACTTTGCCCCCGAGCATTTGCTGATCGTGGCCGAGGACGCGGGACGTCTCGCCACTCAGGTCGAGAATGCCGGAGCGATTTTCGTGGGAGCCTATGCGACCGTGCCCCTGGGCGACTACGCGGCGGGCCCCAACCACACGCTCCCGACATCGGGCGCGGCGCGCTTCGCTTCGCCCCTCGGTGTCTACAGCTTCCTGAAGCGCAGCAGCGTGCTGAGCCTCAACCGAGGCGATCTCGAGATGCTTCGCGACGCCTGCGTGCGCCTCGCGGCGATGGAGGGCTTGAGCGCGCACGCGCATGCGGTGGAGGTGCGACTTGAATAGGGGATTGAGAGCCGGCGAGGTCGTGCGCAAGAGCAAGGAGACGCAGCTCAAGGCCAAAGTCGTGCTCGGGGGGCGCGGACGGGTCACGGTCAAGACCGGGCTTGCGTTCGTCGACCACATGCTCGAGCAGGTGGCGCGATACGGCGGATTCGACCTGACTTTTCGGGGCACCGGCGACCTTCACGTCGATTCGCATCACCTGGTCGAGGACGCGGGCATCGTGCTCGGCGAGACGCTCTCCAAGGCGTTGGGGGATCGGGCTGGGATCAACCGATTCGCGTCGGCGTACGCACCGCTGGACGAAGCCCTTGCGCGTGTGGTCGTCGATCTTGGGAAGCGCCCATACCTCTCGTACAACGTGCCGCTGCGTGGGCGTATCGGCACGCTGGAATCCGAGGTCCTGGAGGAGTTCTGGAAGGCGCTTTCGATTCATCTCGGGGCGACGATCCATGTCGACGTGATTCGCGGCCGGAACCGGCATCACGTTGCCGAGGCGACCTTCAAGGCGCTAGGTCTCGCGCTGCGTGAGGCCATGGCCGTACGACGTGGCGGTGCTGGCGTTCCTTCGTCCAAAGGCTTGCTGGGATGATCGCAATAGTCGATTACGGGGTCGGCAACCTGCGCTCGGTCGAGCGCGCCCTGCTACACGTTGGCGCTGAGCCGAGGCTCACCGCCGATGGCGACGAGCTGGAGCGCGCTGACGGCCTGGTGCTGCCTGGAGTCGGGGCCTTCGCTCCCGCTTTGGAAAAGCTCACTCAGAGCGGCATGGGCCGGAGGGTGGTCGACCTGGCCAAACGAGGAAAGCCGGTCCTTGGCGTGTGCCTCGGCTACCAGCTGCTGTTCGAAGAGTCGATGGAGCACGGCCGTCACCAGGGCCTCGGCCTGCTGGATGGTCGCGTGGTCAAGGTGAGCCAGAGCACTCGGCTGCCGGTAATCGGTTGGTGCCGGCTCACGCTGCAGGACGAGTCGCCTCTATGGCGCGGAATCGCGGACCGCTCGTACTTTTACTTCGTGCACTCCTACACGCCGGATTCGTCCCGCAACACGATCGCGTCGACCGAGCACTCGCCGGCGGCGGCAGCGGCGCGCCTCAACGTGATGGGCACGCAGTTCCATCCCGAAAAAAGCGGGCCGGACGGCCTGCGCGTGTACGAAAACTTCGTGGCCCTGTGCGGCTAGTGTGCAAATGCCTGCAAAACGCATAATCCCCTGCCTCGACGTCGATGACGGGCGCGTGGTCAAGGGCGTTCGCTTCCAGAACCTGCGGGACGCGGGTGACCCGGCGGAGCTGGCTGCCCTTTACGACCGCGAGGGGGCGGACGAGGTCGTCTTCCTCGACATCACTGCATCCTCAGACCATCGCTCCATCCTTCTCGATGCTGTGGCGCGCACGGCCGACGAGGTCTTCATTCCGCTCACGGTCGGCGGTGGGGTTCGCAGCGTCGACGACATGGCCGAGCTGTTGACCCACGGCGCCGACAAGGTTTCGGTCAACACCGCGGCGCTCGCCGACCCTGATCTCCTCAGCCGCTGCGCCGAGGTGTTCGGATCCCAGTGTGTCGTGCTCGCGATCGACGCGAGGCGACGGACCGACGGTCGTGGCTGGGAGGTGTTCAGCCATGGGGGCCGGCGCGCCAGCGGCAAGGACGTGGTGGAATGGGCCGTCCTGGGCGAGCGGTTGGGAGCGGGGGAGATATTACTGACTTCGATGGACAACGACGGAGTGCAGGACGGCTACGACCTGGCCCTGCTGAAGGCGGTCAGCTCTGCCGTGCGCCTGCCGGTGATCGCTTCAGGCGGAGCGGGCACGGCCGCCCACATGTACGAGGCCCTGACGGCGGGCGGCGCCGATGCCGCCCTGGCGGCATCGATCTTTCATTTCGGCGAGCTGTCCATCCGCGCCGTCAAGGAGGACCTGGCGGCGCGTGGGTTGGAGATCAGGCGATGAAACCAGATTTTTCCAAGGGGCTCGTGCCCGCCGTCGTCCAGGACGTGGACACGGGCAAGGTGCTGATGCTCGCCTACATGGACGAAGAGGCGTGGGCGAAGACTCGCGAGACCGGGCGGGCGTGGTTCCACTCCCGGACTCGCGGGCTGTGGGAGAAGGGGGGCACCTCGGGAAACCTGATGGAGGTGATCGAGACCCGGCTCGATTGCGACGCCGACACGGTGCTGCTGCGCGTCAAGGCCGCCGGTCCCGCGTGCCACACGGGGGCCGAGTCGTGCTTCTTCAACGAACCCGACTGACCGTCTAGGGCAATTGACGCCCCGCTCCCTGACCCTCTCCCCGCAGGGGAGAGGGAATCATCGCATGTTTATGCAGCATCTTTGTATACTCATGCAGCCATGAGCGGGAAGGTGAAGGCTGTGGTCGCCGGCGCCAATGGCTACGCGGGCATGACCCTGGTCAACTTGCTTGCGCGCCATCCGAATGTCGAGCTGACGCAGCTGACATCGCGCTCGTTCGCCGGGAAGCCGTTTGAGTCGGTTTTCCCACTTCTGGATCTGAAAGGCGAGTTCGTCCCCGATCCTGACCCGGCCGGAATCGACGTCGTTTTCAGCTGCCTGCCCCACAACGTTGGCGCGGCCAAGGCCGGCGGCTGGCTCGAAGCGGGGGCCAGGGTCATCGACATGAGCGCCGACTTCCGGCTCAAAGATCCGAGCCAGTACCCGAAGTGGTACCGGCAGGAGCACCCGGCGCAGGCGCTTCTCCCGAGGGCCGTACTCGGACTTCCCGAGCTGCACGAGCGCGACCTCGCTGGCGCCGAGCTGGTCGCGGTTCCAGGCTGCTACTCCACCGCTGCGATCCTGGCGCTCGCTCCGGCGGTGGCGTCCGGCCTTGTCGGTTCGGACATCATCGTCGACGCCAAATCGGGCGTCAGCGGGTCGGGGCGGTCGCCGTCGATGGGCGTCCACTTCAGCGAGGTCAACGAGTCGCTGGGCGCCTATGCCATCGAAGGTCATCGCCACCTGCCCGAGATGACGCAGGAGCTGTCAGCGCTGGGCCGAAACGGGATTCAGATCACGTTCGTGCCCCACCTGGCGCCGATGACGCGCGGAATCCTGGCCACGTGTTACTTCGACCTCAAAGGATCGCTCTCCCAGCTGCAGGAGGCGTACCGCGAGTTCTATGCCGGCCAGCCCTTCACCCGCGTGATCCCCCAGAGCCCGACCACCAAGCTCGCCAGCCACTCCAACCTCTGCTTGGTCAACGTGTCGGCGCAGAACCACAAGGCCGTGGTGACCGCGGCGCTCGACAACCTGGTCAAGGGCGCGTCGGGACAGGGGGTCGAGTGCTTCAACATCGCCTTCGGTTTCGACCGCAAGACGGCCCTGGAGGCCCCGATCCAGTGGCCGTGACGTTTCCGCGCGGATTCCGAGCCGGCACTGCCGCCTGTGGCATCAAGGCATTCACGGCCGGGGCAAGCGCGATCCCGACCGGACAGCGCGACGATCTCGTGGTCATTCAATCCACCAATCCCTGCGACGCCGGCGGCGTTTTCACAACCAACAAGATCAAGTCCGCGTCGGTGGTCATCGACGAGCTTCACCTGCAGCACAACCGTGTACAGGCCCTTGTTGTCATCTCGGGCAACGCCAATGCGTGCACGGGAGCGCAGGGATTCAAGGATGCGCTGCAGATGGCGAAGCTGACCGCCGACAAGCTCGACCTCGACCCCGATCAGGTGTTGGTGGGCACAACCGGCGTAATCGGGCGCTACCTGCCCATGGACGCGGTCAAAGCGGGCATCACGATTGCTTGCGGAGGGCTGAGCCCGGACCATGGTGTCGACGCGGCGCGGGCGATCATGACCACCGACACGGTGCCCAAGACCGCGCAGAAGGAGATCGAGATCGGCGGCCGGAGCGTGAGGGTAGGCGGGATGTGCAAGGGGTCAGGGATGATCCATCCCAACATGGCGACGATGCTGGCCTACATCACCACCGACGCGGCGGTCGAACCCGGCTTGATGGCACAGCTGGCCAGGCCGGTCGCCGACCGCAGCTTCAACCAGGTCACGATCGACGGTGACAGCTCGACCAATGACACCTTCCTAATCCTGGCCAATGGCGCGGCGGGCAATGCCGCAGTGCGACGGGGTACCCCGGAAGCGGAGGCGCTGGAGGCTGCCATTGTGGATGTCGCTCGCGAGCTTGCGCGCGCGATCGCACGCGATGGGGAGGGCGCGACCAAGATGATCGCAGTTCGCGTCCACGGCGCTGAGTCGGATCAGGAGGCCAGGACCGCCGCCCGCGCGGTCGCCTCGTCGAGCCTGGTCAAGACCGCAGTGCACGGAGGCGACCCCAACTGGGGCCGCATCGTTTGCGCGCTCGGCTACAGCGGAGCCGAGCTTGCTCTCGACAGGCTTCACTTGAGCATCGGCGGGTTGGTGGTTTTCGAGCGAGGAGCAGGAGTTGACGTCGACCTGTCGGCCGTCCGGCGCGCATTCGAGCAACCGGAGATTGAGATCGTGGCCTCGCTGGGGCTTGCGGACGGACATGCCGAGGCGTGGGGCTGCGATCTATCGGAGGAGTACGTGCGGATAAACGCGGAGTACACGACATGACGCTGTCAGTCGAAGAGCGCGCCAACGTCCTGGTCGAGGCGCTGCCGTACATCAAGCGATTCCACGGCCAGGTCGTCGTGATCAAGGTCGGCGGCAACGCGATCGAGCAGGCGCGCGACGAGACCCTGCTCGACATCGTGCTGCTCCGCTACGTCGGCATGCAGCCGGTGCTCGTGCATGGAGGCGGACCGGAGATCACTGCGATGAGCGAGCGGTTGGGTCTCAAGGCCGAGTTCAAAAACGGGCTGCGAATCACCGACGACAAGACCATGGAGGTCGTGAAGATGGTGCTCACCGGGAAGGTGAACCCCGACATCGTCGGCGCGATCATCCGGCTTGGCGGCCAGGCGGTAGGGATGAGCGGCGAGGACGGCCCGAGCATCATCGCCGAGCCCCTTGCGGAGGGGATGGGTTTTGTTGGGCGTGTGACGCAGATCAACCGCGAACCGATCTCGGCGCTGCTGGGGCGCGGCTACATCCCCGTCATCGCCTCGATCGGCCTCGGCTACGACGGCCACGCTTACAACATCAACGCCGACACAGTCGCCGCCGAGATCGCGGTGGCCTTGGGCGCTGCGAAGCTCATCCTGCTCACGGACGTTCCGGGCGTGCTGGGCGTCGACGGCAACGTGGTTGCGGTGCTTACACGCGAGGATGCACGGCACCGGATCGCAGCGGGCGAGGTGACGGGCGGGATGATCCCCAAGCTCGAGGCATGCCTGCGATCGCTTGACAGCGTGCCGTTCGCGCACATCGTCGATGGCCGCACGCCCCATGCGCTGTTGCTCGAGCTCTTCACCGAGTCGGGTATCGGGACGATGGTGACGCCGTGAGCCCCTTAACGGGCTGGGTTGGCGGAGTCCGCGAGGCGCCGTATTCTGGCCGCCACACAAGGTCTCCCCAGATGGGTGGGTGGCGGGTTAGTGGACGGTTGATCAAAAGGACGCGTCCTTTTAAGACTCGCTCCGGGCGAGGCCGCTGGTGACCACGCCCGACCTCGCCGACAAGTACCTCATGCAGGTAGGACGGCGACTGCCGGTCACCTTCGTGCGGGGAAAAGGCTGCCTCGTCTACGACGACGCGGGCAACGAGTACCTCGACCTCGTCGCCGGGATCGCGGTCAACCTCCTGGGCCATTCCCACCCAGACGTTGTGGCCGCGGTCGCGGGACAAGCGAACACATTGATCCACACGTCGAACCTCTACTTCACGCAGCCCCAGGTCGAGCTCGCGCGGCGCCTCGTCGAGCTGTCGTTCCCGTCTCGAGTTTTCTTCTGCAACTCCGGCGCCGAAGCCAACGAAGCCGCGATCAAGATCGCGCGCAAATGGGGCGCGCGCAACCGCGCGGGCGCGTACCAGGTCATCACCACCAACGGATCGTTCCACGGCCGCACTCTCGCCACGGTCACAGCCGGCGGACAGCCCAAGTACTCGGATCCCTTCAAGCCCCTGCCCGAAGGTTTCGTGCACGTCCCCTACAACGACCTGGACGCCATCAAAGCCGCAACCGGCGCGCTCACCGTCGGGGTGATGCTCGAGCCGGTGATGGGGGAGATCGGCGTGGTGCCCGCCAAACCCGGATACCTCGCCGGCGTGCGCAAGTGGTGCGACGACCAGGGCTTGCTGCTCATCCTCGACGAGGTGCAGACAGGGCTTGGCCGCACCGGTCGGTGGTTCGCGCACCAGCACCACGGCATCACGCCCGACGTGATGACCCTCGCCAAAGGCCTTGGTGGGGGCGTCCCGATCGGCGCCGTCCTGGCCGCGCCCAAAGCAGACGTCTTCGAACCCGGCGACCACGGGTCCACATTCGGTGGCAACCCGCTCGCGTGCGCGGCGGCGCTGGCGGTGCTGAACGTCATCGAGCGCGATGGACTCGTGGGCCATGCAGCCGAGATGGGGGAGATGCTGAACGCCGCGATCCACACTCTCGGTGGCAAGGAAGTGCGTGGCCTCGGCCTCATGCAGGCGGTCGAGTTCGCCGAGCCGCGCGCCAAGGCGTTTCAGCAGGCTTGCCTCGAGGCACGGCTCGTCGTCAATGCCGTCGACGACCACTCGATCCGTTTCGTGCCGCCCTTGATCATCACCGCCGAGCAGATCGATCGCGCGCACCACACGATGCACGAGGTGCTGAGGTGACAGCCACCAAGGAAGAGAGGCACCGAGAGATCCTCGCCCTCGTCAACCGCGGGGCGGTGCACACGCAGCAGGAGATCGCCGAAGGGCTCGCGCGCCGCGGGCTGCGCGCGACGCAGGCCACCATCTCGCGTGACATCCAGGAGTTGGGACTGGTCCGGTCGGGCGCCGGCTACCGAATCGCCGCCGCGCTGGTGCGGGAGCTCGTCCTGTCGGTCGAGCTCGTTTCGCCGGTGGCGGTGATCAAGACGCCGCCCGGCACCGCCAACCTGGTCGCCCGCCGTATCGACGAAGCCGGACTGCCGGGAATCGCCGGCACAGTGGCGGGCGACGACACGATCATCGCCGTGCTCCGCCAGCGGAGCGCCGGCAAGGCGCTCAAAGAGCTGCTCGCGAATGTCGGCTGACAAGCTGGTGCTCGCCTACTCAGGCGGGCTCGACACGTCGGTCGCGATCCGCTGGCTCAAGGACCAGGGCTGGGACGTGATCGCCTTCACCGTCGATCTCGGGGAGAAGAAGGATCTCGACGCCATCCAGGCTCGCGCGCTCAAGACAGGCGCGTCGGCCGCCTACGTCGCGGACGGCCGCGCGCCATTCCTGCAGCTGTTCGTCTGGCCGTCCCTCCAGGCCGGAGCTGTATACGAGAAGGAGTACCCGCTCGCCACCGCGCTGGGCCGGCCGCTGATCGCGGCGATGATGGTTGAAGTTGCACGCCGCGAGGGCGCGAGCGCAATCGCGCACGGCTGCACCGGCAAGGGCAACGACCAGGTGCGCTTCGACGTCACGACCGCGGCCCTGGCCCCCGACCTGAAGGTCGTCGCCCCGGTCCGCGAATGGGGCATGAATCGCGATGACGAGATCGAGTACGCGACCAAGCACGGGATCGAAGTGCCGGCCACCGTGCGGTCGCCCTACTCGACGGACGAGAACCTGTGGGGCCGCTCGATCGAGGCCGGAGTTCTCGAAGACCCTTGGGCCGAGCCGCCCGCAGACGTCTATACATGGACGCGCGACCCGCGCGACTGCCCCAACGAGCCGACCTACATCGAGGTCGGATTCAAGCAAGGCGTGCCCGTCTCGCTCGACGGCAAACCCGTGGACCCGCTCCCGTTGGTCACGGATCTCAACCGGATCGGGGGCGAGAACGGTGTCGGCCGCATAGACCACCTGGAAAACCGGCTTATCGGAATCAAGTCGCGCGAGATCTATGAGGCACCCGCCGCGGTGCTGCTGCTCCAGGCGCACCAGGCGCTCGAGGACATCACGCTGCCGAAAGAGGTGGCGCGCTTCAAGGATCTCGTCGCCCAACAGTGGGCGCAGATGGTTTACGACGGGCTGTGGTTCAGCCCGCTGCGCGACGCTCTTTACGCGTTCGTCGCCGAAACCCAGCGACACGTCACGGGAGATGTGCGCGTCAAGCTGTTCAAGGGTTCGTCGCAGGTCGTCGGGCGCAAAGCGCCGGCGCAGCTGTACCAACACTCACTCGCGACGTACGGCAAGGGCGACGTGTTCGACCAGTCCGCAGCCGCGGGCTTCATCAAGCTGTGGGGCATGGGCGTGCGCACGGCCGCACAGGTCCAGGGCCGGCTGCACGACCGAGAGTTGAAGGGTCTGCTAGGCGACGTGAAGAGGCTCACGCCATAGCCGGCAAGCTCTGGAGTGGCCGGTTCACGGGCCGTCTGCTGCCCGAGCTCGAACGCTTCTCATCCTCGCTGGAAGTCGACTTCGAGCTCTATCCCTACGACATCGCGGGCAGCATCGCCCATGCGCGCGGGTTGGCCGCGTCAGGCCTCCTTAAGCCCACGCAGCTGAAGGCGATCGAACGCGGCTTGCGGCGAGTCAGGCGCGAGCTGGACGCAGGCGAGCTCACCTTCCGTGAGTCGGACGAGGACATCCACACCGTGGTCGAGCGACGACTGACCGAGATCACTCCTGCAGGCGCCGCGCTGCACACCGGCCGCTCTCGCAACGACCAGGTCGCTCTGGACCTTCGCCTTTACTCGCGCGACGCCGCCAGCGAGCTGATCACAACCTTGGCCGAGCTCGTAGACGCCCTTGCGTCCAAGGCCGCCCAGCATGCTGGCTGGCTCATGCCGGGCTACACCCACCTCCAGCGCGCGCAGCCCATCACGGTCGGACATCACCTCCTCGCGCACGCCGAACCGCTGCTGCGCGATGCCGAGCGATTCCGGCACGCCTATGACGCCGCCGACGAGATGCCGCTCGGATCAGGAGCGCTTGCGGGCACGACGCTCCCCCTCCAGCGTGAGCTGGTCGCCAAGGAGCTGGGTTTTCAGCGCCTCACGGCCAACAGCATCGACGCCGTCGCGGATCGTGACTTCGCCCTCGACCTCGTCTACGCCTGTATGGCGACCGCGATCCATCTCAGCCGCCTGGGCGAGGACGTCGTGCTTTGGGCCACCGCCGAGTTCGGGTTCGTGCGGCTGGCCGACGAGATCGCCACCGGGTCGAGCCTGATGCCCCAGAAGAAGAACCCCGACATCGCCGAGCTGCTGCGCGGCCGCGCCGGACGTCCGATCGGCAGCCTGGTGGCGCTTGCCACGATCTTGAAAGGCCTGCCGCTCGCTTATGACCGCGACCTTCAGGAAGACAAGCCCGCCGTATTCGCCGCCGTCGACAGCGTCCTGGACTCGCTGCGGGCGGCACGCCTGCTGGTCGATCACCTGAAGTTCGATCGTGACCGCCTGGCCGCGACCGCTTCGGACCCGGGGCTCCTTGCCACCGACTCGGCCGAAGCCCTGGTGGCATCGGGCACGCGCTTTCGGAATGCCCACGAGGAGGTCGGACGCACGGTCCGGGCGGGGAAGCTCAAGACGCCGTGGAACGCCGAAACCTCGCTGCGCAAGCGAGATCTGGCTGGAGCCCCCAACCCGCGCCGGGTTGCCGCCCGCGCCACCGCCGTCCGGCGTGAAGCCGGCCGGCTGCTGCAGTGGGCGAAAACGCATCCACCTCCCCTGCCCACCTGAGTAGAGTTCCGGCTCGGATGCTACTGGCCGTCGACGTCGGCAACACCAACGTCAGCCTGGCCCTGTTCGAGGGCGAGCGGCTGGTCGCCGACTGGCGCGTGACCTCGCACCGAGAGCGGACCGCGGACGAAATGGCTGTGGAGCTCCGCCAGCTCTTCAACCTCCGCGGCTTCGAGCTGGACGTAGTGAGCGGGGTCGTCATCTCCAGCGTCGTGCCCAACCTGAACCCCGCGCTGATCGAGGCTTCGCGCCGCTACCTCAAACGCGAGCCGGTCATGGTCGGTCCGGGGGTCAAGACCGGGGTGCGGATCCGCTATGAGAATCCGAAAGATGTCGGCGCCGATCGCATCGCCAACGCGCTCGCCGCGTATACGAAATACGGCGGGCCGGTGGTGGTGATCGACTTCGGGACCGCCGTCACCTACGACGCCATCAACGCCGAGGGCGACTACCTCGGCGGAGCGATAGCCCCGGGGGTTGAGATCTCGCTCGACGCCCTCGTTTCGCACACCGCCATGCTCCGGCGGGTCGAGGCCGTCGCCCCGGATTCCGTGATCGGCCGCAACACGGTCACCTCGATCCAGTCCGGGCTCGTTTGGGGCTTCGTAGCCCAGGTCGAAGGGATGGTCGAGCGCATGGTGGCCGAGCTGGGCGGGACGGCCAAGGTGATCGCGACGGGCGGCCAGGCAGGGCTCGTGGCGGGCCTGACGCACGTAATCCAGGCCACCGACCCGCTCCTGACCCTCGAAGGTTTGCGTTTGATCTACCTGCAAAACGCCGACGGTGCCGGACACTAGTACCTCCCACTTGAAGACCGCCCCGGCATTCCACATCTACCTGGCGCCCGGCCTACAGAACAGCGAGCTCGCGGCGGTGCTCGCCGAGCTCGGGCTCCAGGCCAACACGCTCGAAAACGCGGCCACCGTGGTCCAGCCGGCATTGGTCTTGCTGTTTCCCGGGCAGAAGGCGCCGGACGGGCTCGAAGACATGTCGCTGGCGCCGCCCAAGGACGCGTCGCGAACCGCCCTGCGCGAGCTGTTGCGCATGGCGATGGAGAACGTGGCGCTGAAGCACGAGGTCAAGCAGCTCGAAGAGCAAGCCCACCGGCAGCACCGCCAGTTCGAGGAGCTGAACCGAATCGGCATCGCGCTCTCAGCGGAGCGGGACATCACCAAATTGCAGGAGTTCATCCTCACCACGCTGCGCCAGCTCACCAACGCCGACGGCGCAAGTCTGTGGCGCAAGACCCTGGGCGAAGACGGGTCGTCTCAGCTGTTCCTGGCCTCGAGCCAGAACAGCTCGATCGGCAATACGTACCAGGCGTTCACGGTGCCGGTCGATGAGAAGAGCGTGGTCGGCTACACCGTCACGGTCGGCTGGAGTCAGATCTACGACGACGCGTACAACCCGCCGCCCGGCAAGCCACAGGGCGGCCGGAACTTCGACCAGCAGTTCGGCTACCGGACGAAGTCGATGCTGACCGTGCCGATGCGCAACTACAACAACGAGGTGGTCGGCGCGGTTCAGCTGATCAACGCCAAGCGCCGGTACGAAACCAAGCTCACAGTCGCCAACGTTCCGACCGAGGTCGTGAGCTTTCGACCCGAGGACCTCGAGATGATCGAGTCCATCGCCAGCCAGGCCGCGGTCGCCCTCGACAACAAGAGCCTTCTCGATTCGATCCAGTCGCTTTTCGACGGCTTCGTACAGGCGAGCGTGACCGCCATCGAGCAACGAGACCCGAGCACCGCTGGTCACTCGGGTCGCGTCGAGGCGCTGACGACCGCCCTCGCCCGCGCGGTGACCGATATTGGGACTGGCAAATATCGGGATGTGTACATGACCGACGACCAGTTCAAAGAGCTGCGCTACGCGTGCCTGCTGCACGACTTCGGCAAGGTCGGCGTGAGGGAGCACATCCTCGTCAAGGCCAAGAAGCTGATGCCGGGCCAGCTCGAAGTGATCCAGTCCCGCTTCGACTTCGTTGAGCGCTCGGTCCAGCTCAAGTACGCGACCGACAAGCTGGAGGCGATGCGGAAGGGTGCGGGAGCCGATGGCGCCCTGGCGGAGATCGACCGCCAGCTCGAGGAGGAGCTGCAGCGCCTACGCATGTGGATTGAGGGCATCGTCGCCGCCAACGAACCGACGGTGATGCCGGAGGACAAGTCCTCGATGTTGGAGGTCCTCTCGCAGCAGACGTACCTAGACATGGCAGGCCGGCCGCACCCGATGCTCGACCCGCAGGAGTTCCGCTTCCTGTCCATCCGGAAAGGAACGCTCGACCCCCAGGAGCGCCTCGAGATGGAGGCGCATGTCACCCACAGTTTCCATTTCCTGACCAAGATCCCGTGGACGTCGGTGATGCGCAGCATCCCCGAGATCGCTTACGGGCACCACGAGAAGCTCGACGGCTCTGGCTACCCGCGCGGGCTGACAGCTGAGCAGATCCCGCTGCAGGCAAAGATGATGACGATCTCCGACATCTACGACGCCCTCACCGCTCAGGACCGCCCGTACAAGCGGGCGGTGCCACGAGACGTGGCGCTCGACATCCTCGAAACCGAGGCGGGCGACGGCAAGCTGGACAGAGACCTGCTCGACGTTTTCGTCGCCAAGCAGGTCTATCAGGTCACGGCGCCTCGATGAGGGTCAAGTTCTGGGGCACTCGCGGCACGAGGCCGACCCCAGGCAAGAGGACGCTGCGATATGGGGGGAACACCACCTGCATAGAGGTACGGGACAAGGACGACAACTTGATCATCATCGACTCGGGCTCCGGCATCGCTGAGCTAGGCGGCGGGTTCGAGCAGTCGGAGCCGCTGCAGGCTCATCTCCTGATCACGCACACACACCTCGATCACATCCAGGGATTTCCATTCTTCCCGCCGGCGTTCGTGCCCGGGACGCACTTGACGATCGTCGGGCCCGCGGGTTCGGCCAAGTCGTTGCAGGCGGCGTTCGCCGACCAGATGGACCCCGCGTACTTTCCTGTGCGGCTCGACCATATGCCGGCCGAGATGGAGTTCATCGAAAGGAATCCAGGAGAGACCTTCGAGGTCAACGGGCTTCGCATCACGCCGCACCTACTGATGCATCCCATCCCCACATTTGGTTACCGGATCGACGAGGGTTCGACGCGTTTCGTTTTTGCGACCGACAACGAGATCGCGCTTTTCGCCACCAACGAGAACGGCTCCCTCAAGGACCTGGCGAACTGGTGCCAGGACGCCGACCTGCTCGTCCACGATGCGCAGTACAGCCGGGAGGAATACAAGACCCACGCGGGTTTCGGGCATTCGACATATGAGGAAGCGCTGTCGCTCGCGGAGCAAGCCGGCGTCCAGCAGCTGGCGTTCTTTCATCACGACCCTGCCCACTCCGACAGCGACATCGACGCGCTCATCGAGGAGGCGCTTGGCAACCATCGCCAGGCGGGCGGCACGGACGTGGTCGCATTTCCAGCGGCCGAGGACAAGGAGTTGAGCCTCTAGCGTTCGGCCTCGTCCCTTAGTCTTTCCGGAACGTGACCGACAACGTGGACGAGCCGGAGGTAATCCGCGACCGGCGGAAGAAACTCGAGCGGCTGCGCGCGGCCGGGGTCAACCCGTATTCGCGCGGATTCAAACCGACGCATTCGACAGCGGCCGCCAGGACGCTCCTCGGCGACGGCGAGCGCACCGAGCCGGTCGCTCTCGCCGGCCGGCTCATGGTGAAGCGTTTGATGGGCGGGTCGGCGTTTGCCGACCTCCAGGACCAGGCCGGGCGCATCCAGCTGTTTGCGAGTCGCGACATTCTCGGCGAACGCGACTTTGACCTGTTCGCCGACCTCGACCCGGGTGACTTGATCGGCGTGAAGGGACCCATCTTTCGCACGCGTCGGGGCGAGGTGACGCTGGAGATCCACTCGTTCCAGCTGCTGACCAAGTCACTCCGTCCGCTGCCCGAAAAGTGGCACGGGCTCAAGGACGTCGAGATCCGCTACCGCCAGCGCTACGTGGATCTGATCGCGAATACGGAGGTCCGCGAAGTGTTTCGGGCCCGGACGAAGATCATCGCTTCGCTCCGCGCTTTGCTGGATGTGCGGGGGTTCCTAGAGGTGGAGTCGCCGGTGCTCCAGGAGGTCCCGGGGGGCGGTCACGCGCGGCCGTTCGTCACGCATCACGAGGCGCTCGACCGCGACCTCTACCTGCGCATCGCGCTCGAGCTCCATTTGAAGCGGTTGCTGGTCGGCGGTTTCGAGCGCGTATACGAGATCGGCCGGGTCTTTCGCAACGAGGGATTGTCGCCCCGTCACAACCCCGAGTTCACGATGCTCGAGTGTTACGAAGCCTATGCGGACTACAACGACGTCATGGGACTGGTGGAGGACATGATTGTCGCGTCGACAGGTGCGGCCGGGCGCACGTCCCAGATCACCTACCAGGGTGAGGAGGTCAGCCTCGCGCCTCCGTTCCGGCGTGCGCGCATGGCCGACCTCGTCCACGAACACACTGGCAAGCAGGCTGTGGGCAAGGAGCTCAACGACCTTTTCGAGGAGCACGTGCAGGCGCTCCTTCGCGAGCCGACCTTCGTGACGGACTACCCGATCGAGGTGTCACCCCTGGCGCGGCCCCGCGATGACGACCCGCGGTTCGTCGAGCGTTTCGAGCTCGTGATCCTCGGCCGCGAGTATGCGAATGCGTTCACCGAGCTGACCGATCCTATCGACCAGCGGCAGCGCTTCGAGGCACAGGCGGCGCAGCGGGCGGCGGGCGATGTTGAGGCGCACCCGATGGACGAGGATTTCCTGCGCGCCGTCGAGTACGGGCTCCCGCCGTGCGGCGGGCTTGGGGTTGGGATCGACCGGCTGATCATGCTTCTGACCGACCAGCCGTCCATCCGCGATGTGATCCTGTTTCCGGTCATGAAGGCGGAGTCGTAGCCGTGCTCCCTCTCGACTTGATCCGCAAGGACCCGGATCGCGTGCGCCGCGCCGCCGAGCTGAAGGGCGAGCCGGCGCCGATCGACGAGATCCTTGCCCTCGATGCGGATTGGCGGCGCCATCTGTTCGAAGCAGAGACGATCAAGGCCGAGCAGAACCGGCTGTCGAAAGAGTTCGCGCAAAGCCGCGATTCGGAGCTGAAGGACAGGCTGCGCGAGATGGCCGACCGTAGCAAAGCGGAGCTGGCCGAGGCCGACACTGTGAAGCGTGACCTCGACGACCTGCTGCTGCGCGTGCCCAACCTGTTCGACGAGTCGGTGCCCGTGGGCGAGGGGGAGGAGGACAACGTCGTCTTGCGCAAGTGGGGAGCGAAGGTCGAGTTGGGTTTCACTGCGCGCACACATTTCGACCTCGGGGAGGCGCTCGGCATCATGGACTTCGAGCGCGCGGCAAGGGTCGCCGGCTCGCGGTTCGCCTTTCTGCTCGGTCAGGGCGCCCTATTGGAGCGCGCCCTCGCGCAGTTCATGCTCGACGTGCATACGCGCGAGCACGGGTACACGGAGGTGTGGGGCCCTCTGCTCGTCAACAGCGCCTCGATGACCGGGACCGCCAACCTGCCCAAGTTCGGGGCGGACGCTTTTCGAGTCGAGGATCACGACCTCTGGTTGATACCGACCTCGGAGGTCCCGCTCACGAATTTCCACCGCGAGGAGATTCTCGATGCCGACCGCTTGCCCCTGAAGTACACGGCGTACACACCCTGTTTCCGGTCCGAGGCGGGAGCCGCCGGGAAGGACACGCGAGGCTTCATCCGCCTGCACCAGTTCTCGAAGGTCGAGATGGTCAAAGTGACTGCGGCCGAGACCTCGATGGAGGAGTTCGAAAAGCTCACGGCCGATGCCGAGGACATACTCCAGCGGCTGGGACTGCATTACCAGGTGATGGTGATGTGCACGGGCGACATGGGTTTCGCGCAATACAAGAAGTACGACCTGAACGCGTGGTGCCCAGGCTTAGGGCGCTACCTCGAGGTTTCGTCCTGTTCGGTGTTCAACGACTTCCAGGCGATGCGCGCGAATATCCGCTACCGGCCGGCCCGGGGCGCCCCGCCCCGCTTCGTCCACACGATCAACGGCAGCGGCCTGGCCCTGACGCGAACGATCGACGCGATCATCGAGACGTATCAGCGTGCGGACGGGACGATCACCGTGCCCGAGGTGCTGAGGCCGTACATGGGCGGCCTGGAAGTCATCGGGGAGCGCTGAGGCTTCGGCCGCGCCTCCTAAAATCCGTGGTGCCCTGCGGAGGGGTGGCCGAGTCCGGTTGATGGCGACAGTCTTGAAAACTGTTATAGGTGCAAGCCTATCCTGGGTTCAAATCCCAGCCCCTCCGCCACGTTCACTGCGTTATGGGAAACCACAGAGGATTCCGAGCTGCGGCGGAGTCTTCTTCGTCGCATAGCCCTGGCTGTTACAGAGAGTTTGGTTCGCTATGACCCATCGCCCGGCATGGTCCTCGAGCAGGACAAGGTGTTGGGTACCTTGCGGTCCATTCGCCGGCGGATCGATGGGTCCTATCAGCACCGTAAACCTGGCTACCCCCGAGGCGCATTTCAAGTCGCTGGGGTCATAAGGGGTGGCGTGAGTGCTGGCGGTATTGAACGCCGCGCTGATCGGGACCATGACCGCCGCGACCGTACAGGCGGCCTCGGCCTTGGCAGCGGGCGAGCTGGGGGGCGAGCTCGCGGGAGAGCTGGTCTGGCGCGAGGCGCCGGGGCTGCTGGCACCACAAGCAGCGAGCGCCAGAGTGGTCAGGAGGATTGCCGTCCGAACGAGCACGCGAATATTCAGGGTGCGGCTCATGGGGCCGCTCACCCTACACCGAAGCGGGGCTGGGTGCCCTATCCGCCCAGGCCGCTCTGCGCCCAGACCGTGGCCGCACCAACGGAGTCGAACTTCCGCATCGACAAGCCGTGGTTGTCGATCTCTTTGGCAACGTCCTCGATGATCGCCTTGCCAAGCCCTTGTTCCGCGGTCACCATCGCCATTCGCTTCAAGCCCGCGTTCACGGCTTGAGGCAGCCAGACTTCTGAGACCCACTGCAAATCCTCGGTGACGAACACCGTCGCTTTGCGTGCGTCACTGACGTAGCCGACCACGTGGTGCTCGCGAATCGCCTGGACGCCTTTCAGCAGCGCAGCTCGAAATTCGGCGCTCGTGGCGTAGCCCTTCCATTCCGCGAAAAGGATCTGAGGAACGTTGCGCCAGCGGATGGACAGATACGGCTCGTCCAGGTAGATCTGGTCGTCCATGGCGAGAAAGCTAGCCTTGGTACCAAGTCATACACGGGGTTTTACGTTCGCCGGGTCGTCGAGTCCACTACAGAATCCCTTGCATCACCCCCCAGCCGAACGCATGGGCCGATCGCGCGGGTGTAACGCAACGCCGCCCGGCGACACAAACTCACGATGGGCGTGTCCCTGTTCTCCAGATTGCCGCCCTGCGCGGAGGGCCGCCCCACCTATCCTGGCCCCCGGGTGGTGAGAGAACCGATCGATCCTGACCTCGACGCCCTGAAGTCTGGCGACGAGGCCGCCTTCGAAGCGTTGATCGGCCGTTACCACGGGCCGATGATGCGGCTGGCGATGTCCTATCTGCGGGATCGAGGCGCGGCGGAGGATGCCGTCCAGGAAACCTGGCTGACATGCCTCAGGACTCTGGATAAGTTCGAAGGGCGCTCGGCGCTCAAGACCTGGGTCTTCGGGATCCTCCTGAACGTCGCCCGCTCACGCCACCGCAAGGAGTCGCGAATCCTGCCCTTCACCTCGTTGTTCCGGCGCGAGCCCGGAGAAGGTCGCGGCCCAACTGTCGATCAGCGTCGCTTCGGAAGTGACGGGTTGTGGTCGACTCCTCCCGACACCTGGAGCAACGTGCCGGAATCGAAGCTGCTCGATCGCGAAACCATCGATCAGGTGAAGGCCGCCATCGAGGCCCTGCCCCCCAAGCAGCGCGAGGTCGTCATTCTCCGGGACGTCGCAGGTTTCGAAGCCGACGAGGTGTGCGGTCTGCTGGCAATCTCGCCCGCCAATCAGCGGGTGCGGCTGCATCGGGGCAGGGCGTCGGTGCGCAAAGCGCTCGAGGAGTATCTGAAGTGACCTGCCGCGAGGTCGTTGAGCTGATGACCGATTACCTCGACGGCGCGCTGTCGGCCGCCGACCGCGCGAGGTTCGACCAGCACATCCAGGGCTGTGACGGCTGTCGCGCCTATCTCGCGCAGCTGCGCACGGCGCGAATGTTGATGGGAAGGGTCGCCTCCGAGCCTGTCCCCGAGCCGCTCAAAGCCGAGCTCATGAACGCATTCAGGAACTGGAAATCCAGCTGACGTAACGCCGGCCGGGTTCTCGCGCACTCACGGACCGAGCGGCCGCATGCGCGGCCACATGGGACGAGATCCCAAGGAGGAGTTCTTCGTGAGAATCTTGCTGCGGGCAGTCACTTTGGGCGGGGTGATCGCGGTGATGATCGCCGCGTCGTCATCCGTCCTTGCAGGCGAGGACGGCAACCGTCACGCCGTGTTCGTGGAAACCAACGGCACGACGGGCAACGCGATCCTCGCGTATCACCGCGCGGGGGACGGTGCTTTGACCCAAGTCGCCACCTATCCAACCGGCGGACTTGGCGGAGCTGCGGTCGGCGCGGTCGTTGATCCACTGGCCTCGCAAGGTGCGCTGGCATACGACCAGAACAACGGACTGCTGCTGGCTGTGAACGCGGGGTCGAACACCGTTTCCGTATTCGCCGTTGATGGTGACCAGCTTCGGCTGCGCCAGGTCGTCGGATCGGGGGGCGAGTTTCCCGCGAGCGTTGCGGTGCACGACCGCTTCGCTTTTGTCCTGAATGCCGGCGGCGATGGCAGCGTTTATGGCTACCGGATCGACGGCAACCGGCTTCACCCCATCGAGGGTTCGTCTCGGATTTTGGGCCTCGCCAACGGGAACCCGCCGTTCTTCCTTGCGTCACCTGGCCAGATCGGGTTCACTCCCGATGGAAACCAACTGATCGTCACCACCAAGAAGAACGGGACGATCGATGTGTTCAATCTCAGCGAAAGCGGGCGGCCATCGGCAGCGCCGACGGTCACCGCGTCGGCAGGCCCGGTTCCATTTGCGTTCGAGTTCGATGAAGAGGGCAGGTTGGTGGTATCCGAAGCCGGCACGAGCTCGGTGAGCTCGTACAACATCAACGACAACGGATCGCTGACGGTCGTTGATGCAGGCGTCCGCAACGGTCAAGCCGCAACCTGCTGGGTGGCAGCAGCGCGCGGTTACTTCTTCGTCGCCAATGCCGGTAGCGCGAATCTCAGTGGCTACGCGATCAATTCGGAAGGGACGCTGTCCCTGATCACCGGCTCGCAGGTCGCGGCTAGCACGGGGGGCGGCCCGATCGACCTCGCGGCTTCAAATGACGGCCAGTTCCTGTACGTCGAAAGCGGTGGGACTGGAGCGGTGGACGAGTTTCGCGTCAACTCCGATGGCACGCTGGTCACGATCGGCGTGGTCGCTGCGGTACACGGCCTCGAAGGGATCGTGGCCATCTGAGCGCTGTCTGACTCCCTTGCCGGTGCGGTCGTGGCCGCGCCGGCGACCCCCCTCCTGAAGCTATCGTGGGCGGGTGAAGCTTCGGGCGGCTGGCGTGCTGGTCCTTCTGGTCGCCGCATATTTGGCGTTCAACTACTTCATCCGACCCATTCCCCCGGTGCCGGCCACGGGATCGGTTGCGACCTCGACGATGACCGCGGGCACTGCATCAACGCTGCCCTGGCCGAGCCCTGGCTCGGCTGCGGTCGCGGTGTCCAGCCTCGGCTTCATCGCGAGCTCAGGCAACGAGAAGCCGGCGCCGGCGGCTAGCGTGGCCAAGGTGATGACCGCGCTTGTCGTCCTTGAGGAGAAGCCGCTCAAGAAGAGTGAGGACGGCCCAACCATCCTGATCACGGACGCGGACGTGCAGGAGTATCAAACGGACAACGCCGCCAAGCAGTCGGTGGTCGAGGTGCGCGCGGGTGAACAGCTGACGGAGCTGCAAGCGCTCGAAGCCCTGCTGATTCCTTCTGGCAACAACATCGCCTTCACCCTGGCGAACTGGGATGCAGGCTCCGTCACGGCGTTCGTGACGAAGATGAACAAGCGCGCCAAGGAGCTCGGAATGAGCCACACCAAGTTCGTCGATGCGGCCGGCGCATCGGACCAGACCGTGAGCACGCCGTCCGACCTGCTCGTCCTGGGCATGAAGGCCATGAAGCAAGACGTGCTGGCACAGATCGTTGCAATGACCGACGCCAAACTGCCAGTCGCGGGCAATGTGTACAACGTCGACTACGCCCTGGGTGAGGCCGGCATCATCGGCATCAAGACGGGTTCAGGCTTTGGCGCCAACTTCTTGTTCGCGGCATCGGTGACCGTCAGCGGCTTCACGATCACCATCTACGGCTGCGTCATGGGATTGCCCACCCTGGATGCCGCGTTTGCCGCCGCCAAGGCACTGATATACGCGATGCAGCCCCAGCTCCACATCGTCAGGGCGCTCTCCAAGTACGTGGCGGTCGGAAGCTACGAGCTGCCGTGGGGCGGCCACTCGGACATTCTGTCGACGACGAACGTCGATCTGGTCGAGTGGCCGGGCATGATCCTGAGGCAAAGCGTGCGTTCGCCGGCAATCACAATTACCAAGGCGATCCCATCCGGAACCTCAGCGGGTGTGCTCAACATGGTGCTGGGCGACTACAACCTCGACATACCACTGACGACCTCCGACGCGATTTACCCGCCCGGGCGCTTCTGGAGGCTGACCCGGATCTAGCGGACTCCTGTTACCCCGCGGCGCGACGCGGCGTTTGCACGACAGGAGGTTTGCAATATGCATTCAACTATCCGCACTGTCGTGGTTTCCGCTGCCGCGGCCGCCCTCTGCGCGCTCGCCGCGACGCTTGCGGTCCTCGCGGTCAGCAGGCCTTCCATCCTGGTCACCACGCCCTCAGCAACCTCGACTACGTCGACATTCGACCCGGGGATTATCACGAGCGGCGACGCGACCGTGTCCAGGAAGCCGGACCTGGCGCTGATCTCTGCCGCGGTCGAATCCAAGCAAAGCAGCGCCTCCGCGGCGCAATCCGACCTCGCAGGCAAGGCGGCCGGGCTGATTGCGCGTGCCAAGGCTCTCGGTATCGCCGACAAGGACATCAACACGTCGGGCTATTCCGTAGGCCCGAGCTATGCCCCGAACACAGGCACTATCGACGGCTATCGCGCATTCGAGGGGCTGCTGCTCAAGTGGCACAACGTCGACACCGTCGGTAAGACGCTCGACGCGCTCGTCCAGGAGGGCGGAGCGACGCAGATCAGCGTGGGCTTCACCCTTGCGGATCCGAAGGCGGCCCAGGCGGAGGCGCGTTCGCTAGCGATCGGCGATGCGCGCTCGCGGGCTCAAGCGATGGCCGCCGCTGCGGGCGTGAAGCTCGGGAAAGTGCTTCGGGTGAGCGACCTGAGCACATCGGGCTACTCCTCAGCCAACTTCGACATCAAGGGCGCAGCGCCGGCCTCTACTCAGGTCCCGGTCGGGCAGCTGGACGTGCAGGTGGCGGTGGAGGTCGACTTCGCGATCGACGGCTAGATTCGGCGCTCGGGACGCGCGGTTTGGGGCGCAAGTGACTTATCTTCCGGGCCATGATCAAGCTGTATCCGGACCGCCCGGTGGCCGCCGCTGTTCGCGTTTTCGCCGATCTCGTGGTGACGGGCTGGACGGTTGCGTGGGCCGTTCTGGGGTTTCTGATCTACCAGACCATCATGGGCCTCGAGGTGATCGCCAACGGGATCAGCAGCACCGGGACCACATTCAACAGTTGGATCAAGCAGTTCCACGACGCCATCCCCGGAGGGATCCCTGGCGTTACCGACTTCCTGCTCAAGGTTGCGGATGCGCTGCGCAAGTACTCAGGCGATCCACTGGTGTCGGCCGGCCACCAGGTCCATGACGCGATCATCCAGGTTGCGATTGTCCTCGCCCTGCTGGTGGCACTGCCGCCGATCCTCCTGGTCCTGCTGCCTTACGGTGCGTGGAGGTGGCGCGACATGCGCGAGATCGGGTCGGCGCTCGCGTTCGTGCGCATCGCGTCCATGACGGGTCGTGCGGACCAGGCGCGCGCGGTGCTGGCGTATCGCGCGATCTCCACGCTGACCTTCCGGCAGCTGATGTCCGCGAGCGCGGATCCGGTGGGCGACATTGCGGAGCGGCGGTATGAGCGGCTGGCCGCCGAGATGATGAAGCGGGCGGGGCTTGATCCAGGGCGGCTGTCGCCGCCGGGGCGGCCGGAACTGCCGGGGCATCGGGGGCGGTAGGGCCCTTCGGCGCCTTGGCTCTTGCTCTTCGGCCTATCGGCTCTCGTATCTTTGTCGCGTGTGCCGAAGCATCAAGACCCTGCGCCAGGCTGAGGTGGTCGCCAGCGAGGACGAGATCCGCGCCGCAGCGCGCCAGTTCGTGCGGAAGGTCAGCGGTTTTCGCGAACCTTCGGGCAGGCACCAGGTGGCGTTCGAGGGGGCCGTGGACGAGATCGCGCTAGCCTCCCAGCGGCTCCTGGAATCCATCGCGGAGAACCTGCCCGTCCGCCGCGCCTCTTAACAACCTGGGTTGGCGTCCCCGCCGTCTTCTATTAAGGTCGAGGCCGACAGGTGAGTTGGGCCGGGGGAGGGGGCCAAAACGGAAGGGAGGGCCCACTGAAGGTGTGCCCGCTCAGATTTGGCAGCCCCGGCAGAAGTTGAGCGGCTCCCGGTTCGACCCCAGCTGGCTGATCCGGTGCCCACACCGCGGGCAGGTCTGGCCACCTTTCATATGCACCGACATGAAGGACCGATCCTGCTTGGATTCGTCGTAGTTGGGATTCGCCAGGATCGCGTCAACGGCTCGCGATAGGACCACCGGAATGGCCGCGAACAACGTCTCTTCGTCCGCAGGTTTCAACGTCGCCCGCCGCCGCAAAGGCAGCAACCGCGCCTCGAACAGGATCTCGTCTGAATAGGCGTTGCCGATCCCGGCCAGAAACTCCTGGTTGCGCAGCAGGTCCTTGAGCTCGTCGCGGAAACGTCGTAGGCGCTTGCGAAAGGCGTCGATGCCCATCGCCGGCACTGAGTCCGCCTCCGGCCCCAGCTCAGCCCAGCCCGGGACCTCCTTGACCAGGTCGCTTACCCAGTAGATCCGTCCCATGTCGCGGAAGTCGAGGTATCTGAGCTCCTGGCGGCCCTCGATGCGGATCGTGAACACCTCCGTTGCAGGCACTGGAGTCCCGCCCTCTACCATCTGAAACCGACCACCGAGCATCGGGTTGATGACTAGCCAGCGCTCCGAACCGCCACCGCCCAGTTCGGTGGCAAATGCGAGGTGCTTGCCCCGACGCGAAAGTGAGACGATGCGGCGGGCAGGGAGTTCATTGGCGAAATGCTCCACAGGGTATCGGAGCATGTGGCCTTTCTTGGGGTTCACGGTTGCGGCTGTGATCAGCCGGCCCTCGAGGCGCGGGCTGAGTCGAATCCGGACGGCTTCCAGCTCCGGCAATTCGGGCATGGAGCCAAGATACGGCGGCCGGTTTAACAACCGGCCGGCCGCCTGAGCGGCGGCTAGGTGCAGACGGTGCCGTCGGCCGGAAGCGTCAGGTTGAGCAGATAGGTATTTTCGGCCTGAGTAGCACACAAGCTCACGCCGTACGAGCCGTGGCCGTTGCCCTGGCGCGTGAGCAGCACCGACCCGGCGAGCTGCTGGTGCACTCCCTGCGCCCAGGCGTAAGGAGTGGCAGGGTCGTTCGTGCCGCCGACGAGCAGGATCGGAGGCGCTCCGTCGGCCCTCAGTGGCCCGACGGTTTGGGTCGGCGTCGCAGGCCAGAAAGCGCACGGGAGAGTCGAGTATTGGGTCCAGGGCCCAAAGAACGGAGACGCTTTCGCGAAGGCCGGCCCGAGCGCATCGTAGGCGGAGATGTCGGTTGGGACCGGGTGGTCGAGGCAATTGATCGCGTTGTTAGCGTCCAGCTCGTTGGTGTAAGTCCCGTCGGCGTTGCGACCGTTGTAGTCGTCCGCTGACGCGAGCATCAGTGCTCCGTTGCCCTGATCGATTTGCGCGAGCTCGCGCTCGAGGATCGGCCACGTGGGCTGGTAATAGGCCCTCCAGAGGACGCCGGTCATAGCGAGTCCGCGTGTCAGCAATCGGTTGCCGACGGGCATTGGGGTGGTGTCGAGCCGCTGCATCAGAGCAATGAGCTTTGCGTAGGGATCGCCTGACTGCGCCCACGCGCATGGAGGTGAAGCCGCTTTCCGAGCCGTGCAGTCGGCGAAGAACGCTCGCAGGTTCTGCTCGAAGCCGACCACCTGCGCCAACACAAGATCGTTGAATGAGATCGCCGGGTCTACGACCGCGTCTAGGGATAGCGCGCGAACACGCGTCGGAAAGAGGTGTGCGTACATCTGGCCCAGGTACGTTCCGTATGAGAAGCCCAGGTAGGTGAGCTTGGCGTCGCCGAGGGCGGCGCGAATCAAGTCCATATCGCGCGCGGCGCTCGCCGTGTCGACGAACGGCAGCACGTTCGCAGTGCGCTGAGCGCAGGCCGCGGCGTAGTCCTTGTCGGCCTGGATCGCAGCTTGCTTCTCGGCTGGATCATCGAGCACCGTGTCGAGGGCGTTGAAGGCGTCCTGCGCTCGACCGTCGAGGCAGCGCACTGGCGAGCTCCTGCCAACGCCTCGCGGGTCGAAGCCGATCAAGTCGAAGCGACGGTTGAGAGGAGCAAACGCAAACGCGCTGTCATGAACCCAATCGACACCAGACACGCCTGGGCCACCGGGGTTGATCAGGAGCGAGCCGATGCGGCTGGCCCGGTCGGTCGCCGGATAGCGGTTCAGGGCGATGTCGATGGTGCCCGCGGTGGGATGCGCGTAGTCGAGCGGTACGGTCACCGTCCCGCACTGAAAGCCGCCACCGCAATCTGTCCACGCGACCGATCCGGTCGTTGATTGCGCTGGGCTTGGAGTCGGGCTGGGATTTGCCTTAGCTTGCGGCGCGCCTCGGGTGCACGCAGGCAACAGAAGAATGGCCGCGATCGCGACTGCGGTGACTCGCGGAACCACAATTCGAGTCTAGCTATCTCGTCTTGCTCGCCGCCCGCGTGCTACGGTACGCTCAGTTACAGAGGGGAGTAGCCCTCGTGCCGGCTCCGACTGGCACCCGTTCGGTAAACGGGGTTTAACCCGAAGCCGGCGGCGTCGAAAGGCGCGGCGAGACCTCTGCTCGGCAGTTACGAGTGGAGGTGAAACACATGAGGGTCGCCCTGAGTCTGATGGCAGTTGTGATCGTTGCGATCGCATGCGGCTCTGAATCCACGCAACCGGGTCAGGTACAGTCCACCTCGACCCTGACAATCATTGGGTCCGCGACACTGTCGGAGACTGCCTGCAACTTTGCGATGCCCAGCGAGCTGCCTTTGCAGGTCGTGAGGTTCAAGCTCGTCAACCAGACAAAGTACACGGGACGATTCATCCTCTCGAACATTCACGAGGGCCACACCTTCCAGGAGCTGCTCGACTACTGGAATGGACCACAGGGCCAGGTCCAGGCGCCAACGTTTGGGTCAGAGCTGGAGCTTATCGACGTTCTTGCGAACAAAACCGACGTCATGATTGCCTCGGTCAGCCTTGTCGGTACGTATGCGTTCCACTGCGGCTACTTCAGCCCGGACGCGGGCAAGGTGATCGGCTTCTTTCACGAGTTGAAGGCCGGCTGAGGCGACCTGTTCCGGCTGGCGGGAAGGGAGGGAGTCGAACCCGCTCATCTATTTACGTCAAGAGCCCTCGAGCCGCCGCGCCAGCGATCCATAATCTCGGTCGCGGTGAGCGGATTCTCAGACGACTGCCGGTGGTGGTGGGACGGTCAGAGGTGGGTCCCCACCTCTGAGGTTGTGCTGCCTCAGCTCCCACCGACTGAGATCGAGCTGTCGGGAAAGCTGGCGCTGGCACGTGCCGACTTGGCGAAGGGTCGACCGGGATTCTGGGGCCACACCCTTTTCCTGGAGGGCCTGCTCGGCTTCATGCCCGTCAATCGGCGCGGCCTTAGCGAGTATCGGACCTGGACGATGGAGCAGCTCACACTGGCCGCCGCTTACCTGCTTGGTCCGGACGAGCCGATGCTCGCCGGGGAAATGTCCAGACACGACGTTTGGGACGGCTGGACGCGGAACCTTGCGGTTGCGGTCACCGCCGCACATATCATCGTCTTTCGGATCGACTCTCTCGAAGGGCAGCCTCGCTGGGTCGGAATGGCGGCCCGCCCGAAGGACGTGAGGATGACACGAACCAGCGTGTTGTTTGGCTGGAGTTATCAGGCGCTGGAGGTCACAGGTCCTAACGGGCGGTGGGCCATCCAGGGGTTTCAAGGAGAGAAATTTGATCCGGAGCCGGTGATTGACGCGTGGCGGAACTCAGTCAAGACCACCACGGGCGCGCGATGATTTCGGTTGGCGGGAAGGGAGGGATTCGAACCCTCGAGGGAGCTTTACACCCCCTACCCGCTTAGCAGGCGGGTGCTTTCGGCCACTCAGCCACCTCCCCGGGGAGTCCGGGCCGCCGCTCGATTCTATCCGCCGTGAGCCTCTTCCATACTTACTCCCCGATGGAGGCTCCAGGTGGTCCAGGCGCACCCCCGATGTGGGGTCCAGGCCGCAAGATGGCGTTCGGAGCGGCGCCTGGTCCGAGGAGCAAGCTCTGGTACACGCTCGTTGACGGCAACCTCAGCGAAGTCTTTTTCCCGACCATCGACCGCGTAGCGCTCCACGAGCTGCGCTTTTTTGCATCAGCGGGAGGTGCGCCGCCAGTCGATGACGCCGGCGACGGCCAGCACCGCATCACCTGGCTCGCGCCCGGCATCCCTGCCTTTAAGGTCGACAGCACTCACCACGAATATCGACTCACCAAAGAGTTCTTCTCCGATCCTGATGAGAACTCGATGCTGATCGCGGCCACCTTCACGCCCGAGCTCCCGGACGTGCGCCTCTACATGCAGGCCTCCGCGCACTGGCAGCCGGGAAGCGAAGGCAACTTCGGCCAGGTCCTCGACACGCATCCGCCCGCGCTCCTAATGCGCCAGCAGGACGTGTGGATGTGCATCGTCGGTCCGTTCAGTCGAGCCACCGTCGGCTACTTCCGAAGCTCCGACCTACAGATCGACCTGAATGACGGCGACGGCTACCTCAGCTACACGTATGAGCGCGCCGGTCCGGGCAACGTCGCGGCCGGCGCTGAGATCGGCATTCGGGCCGGGTCGTTTCAGATCGGGATCGGATTCGCGCACTCGCGAGCTGACGCAGAGGAGGTCGCGCGCGCGACACTTCAGAAAGGTTCCGGCAACGTGCGCCACTCGTTCGAACGCGCGTGGCGAAGCCTGCCCGACCTACCGCCGGCGCTCAGCAAGGTAAGCGGAGACGAGGGGATGCTCGCGCAGGCATCGCTGGCTGTGCTGCGCTGTCTCGAGGACAAGTCGCACGCCGGCGCGTTCGTCGCCTCACCGGCCGCCCCGTGGGGCGAGTCCAACCACAACGGCAATCAGATCTATCACCTGGTCTGGCCGCGCGACCTCTGTCGCATCGCGACGGCTCTGCTCGATGCGGGCGACCCGGCGGCAGCGCTCCGCGCTTTTCGCCACCTGCAGTCGCGGCAACGCGCGGACGGCGCGTGGTTCCAGAACTGGTTTGTGGACGGGACCCCGCACTGGACGTCGACCGAGCTCGACCAGGTTGCGCTTCCCATCCTGCTCGCGTGGCGGTTGGGCATTGCCGGCTGCCTCGACCACGATCCATACCCCGTCATGGTCAGACCAGCGGCGCAGTTCATCATCCGCGAGGGTCCGTTGACGCAGCTCGACCGTTGGGAGGACCTCGGCGGCCTGTCGCCGTCGACACTCGCTGCTTGCATCGCGGCCCTCATAGTCTCGGCCGAGTTTGCGCACGAGGCCGGTGAGCATGTCGCCGCGAGCCACCTGCGCGCGGTCGCCGATTACTGGAACGATCGCGTCGAGACGTGGTGCTCGACTGCGGCCGGCCAGTACGTGCGAGTCGCCGGCGATCCGGACCACCGCCCGACCGTCGGAGCGATCGCGCCCGAGTTCCTCGAGCTGGTCCGGTACGGCCTACGACGGCCGAAGGACGAGCGCATCCTCCGCAGCCTGCAGAGCGTCGACTCCGCCCTCAAGGTCAGCCTTCCGCCAGGACCGTCGTGGCGCCGCTACGTGGGTGACCTGTATGGCGAGCATGACGATGGCTCGCCCTGGGATGGCAGCGGCAAGGGACGGCCATGGCCGGTGCTCACGGGCGAACGCGCCCGCCACTTCTTCTCGATGGGACTACCGGCGGCCGAGCTGGTAAGAACCCTCGAAGGTTTCGCCGGTCCCGGTTCGATGTTGCCCGAGCAAGTCTGGGATGCGCAGGATGTTCCCAGCCGCGGGCTGACTTTCGGCAAGGCGACGGGTTCGGTGTCGCCGCTCGGTTGGGCCCACGCGGAATACCTCGAGCTGCTGGTCACGATTGCGCTCGCAGGCTTTCCGGACCTCGTCGTGCCCGCGCGGCGCCGCTACACAGAGGGCACCCCGCACGAGCCGGCCTTCGTCTGGTCGCACCGCCACCAGATCGGACACATCGCCGCCGGCCGCCGGCTGCGCGTGCAGCTGCCGAGGCCCGGGTCGGTGCACTACACGTTCGACGATTGGAAGACGTTCGATGAGGCTGATGCCATCGATACAACGCTCGGCGTTTGGGTGGCAGAGATCCCTTCGAACAACCTGCCGCCACGCTCGCAGATGGCCTGGACGGCGCATTACGTGACGGGCTGGGAGGGGAAGAACTACTCCCTGACGGTCGACTAGCTAGCGTTCGTCGGGCGGATCGAGGTCGTCCAGGCGGAGCTCCTTGCCGGCATCCTCGTCGAACTGGCTGTGCAGCTCGCCGCAGTCGGCGCAGCGGTAGTACTCGCCGACAAAGCCTTTGTGCCACACGGCATAGCTCACGATTCCCGGCTCCTCGACCAGGATCTCCTGCTCGAGACGGTAGATCACCTGCTCCCAGCCGCCTGCCTCGATGGCGTCGTCGAGGACGACAAGACAGTAAGGATGCGGCTCGCCCCAGATCACGTTGACCTCGCCGCGCCGCTCGTCGTCGACGTTGACGATCGACCACGCTTCCGCGCCGGGCCCGCGCGTGCTGCGCACCAGCCGCAGCGGAGCCCAGAAGCGTTCGGCCGACTCCCTCTCCGCCTTGTCGTGCTCGGCCTGGGCCTCCTGGAACGCACTCCACATGCGCAACAGGTGGTTGCGGAACCGGTGGTAGGTCGGCAGCAGCTTCGGCTGCTGCTTGGACGAGCCGATGAGCTGCTCGAAGGCATGCTCGAATGCCGCCTCCACGCGCTCCTGCCGGTCGGCGACGTCGGGCGCCCAGGCCTCATCCTCCGACAGCCGCATGCTCTCGTTGAGAACTATCTCGAAGTCGAGCCAGTCGTCTCCGAACTCGGGCACGAAAACGCTTTCGACGAGGTCGGCCAGCCGGTGCTCCTCGAGCAGAGCGGGTGTGACCTTGCCTCGGGCGGCAGGCCACCCCTTCCAGCCCATGACGTTGTGGATCCAGTAGTCGAAGACCGTCACGGCGTACTGCAGAGCCGCGGGGGAGCTCCAGATGCCCGACGGCCATGTCCGCTTGCCCGTGCGGACCTTGTTGTACAGGGCGATCACCTGTTCTTCGTCGAGGTATTCAGTTTCCATGCCGCCCTCCCACTATAGGAATAACAGCCGAGCGACCCTGGGTATAGTGAGTTGCAGATGGCTCCAGCCAAGGGTTTCACGCCCAATCAAGTCGCCCGTTACGCCCGCCACCTGATCCTGCCGGAGGTCGGCGGGGCGGGGCAGCGCAAGCTGCTGTCCTCCAGCGTCCTGCTCCTGGGCGCCGGCGGCCTCGGCTCGCCCGCCAGCATGTACCTGGCCGCGGCCGGGGTGGGCAAGCTCGGGATCGTCGACTTCGATCGCGTCGATGCGTCCAACCTCCAGCGCCAGCTGCTGCACGGCACCGACGACATCGGACGCCTGAAGGTCGAGTCGGCGGCGGACACGCTTCGCAACCTGAACCCAGACGTCGAGGTCGTGCCGATCAACGAGCACCTCAACTCGGAGACGGCGATGCGTATTTTCCAGCCGTACGACATCGTCGTCGACGGCACCGACAACTTCCCGACCCGCTACCTCGCCAACGACGCGGCCCATTTCCTGGCCAAGCCGCTCGTGCATGGGAGCATCCTGCGGTTCGAGGGTCGGCTCGCGATGTTCGACTCCGCCAAAGGCACCGGCTGCTACCGCTGTCTCTTCCCGGAGCCGCCGCCGCCGGGCGAGGTGCAGAGCTGCGCCGAGGCTGGTGTTTTCGGGGTCCTGCCGGGGATCATCGGCAGCATGATGGCCTTCGAGACGATCAAGTACCTGCTCAACATCGGCCGCCCGATGATCGGACGTTACCTGCTGTTCGAAGGGGAGGACATGACCTTCCGCGAGCTCAAGCTGCCCCACAGCAAGACCTGCCCGCTCTGCGGCGACAACCCGACCGTGCACGAGCTCATCGACTACGAAGCCTGGTGTGGCACGGCCGCGATGGAGCCTTCGGAAGCCCAGGCGGTCTAATCTTCGAAGTCGTGGACTTCGCCGCCGAGCCAGGCCGCATCTCGGGGTTCGGGGCGCCGATACGTGCGTCACGGGGCCCGGCCCGTCGCATCCTCCCGCGCTTCGCGCGGGGACCCCAGTGGTAAGCGCTCCTCCTAGAGCCACCCGTTCCTTCGTCTCGGCGTCCCGATCGGCGACCTAACGGTCGCCTACCCCGATCTGCGACCTGTTCGTCGGCTACAGTCCACTGAAATGATCCAGCTCGACCGGCACGACGCCAGCAAGCTCGAGAGCGCCCGCGCGATCGTGCGCGACATGTCCTCCGTCCTGGTTGCCTACTCAGGCGGCGTCGATTCGTCTCTGCTGCTTAGGCTCGCGCTGGACGAGCTCGGCGCGCGCGCTGTCGCGGTTTTGGCGAGCTCGCCTGCCTACCCCGAGTCGGAACAGGAGGAGGCGCGCATCCTCGCCCGGCAGCTGGGAGCGCGGCTCGTCGAGGTGGCCACCAATGAGGTCGAGCTGGAGGCGTACGCGCGCAACAATCCGGATCGCTGCTTCCACTGCAAGGAAGAGCTCTTCGAAACGCTGGAGCCGGTACGCCGCAACCTCGGTCTCGATCTCATCGCATACGGCGCCACCGCCGACGACGCGGACGACCACCGCCCCGGTCACGGTTCAGCCGTCCGCCGCGGCATCCGGTTTCCGCTGCTCGAGGCCGGCATGGGCAAGGCGGAGATCCGCGCCGCGGCCCGCAAGCTCGGACTGCCCAACTGGAACAAGCCGTCGTTCGCATGCCTGTCGTCGCGCATCCCACACGGCACCGAGGTCACGGTTGGAGCGCTGCGCCAGATCGAATCGGCCGAGGCCGCGATCAAAGCCCTCGGGTTCAAGCAGGTGCGCGTTCGCCATCACGGTGACGTCGCGCGAATCGAAGTCGAGCCCGCCGAGATCGCGCGCCTGGTGTCGGAGCGCGAGCGGGTCGTCGAGGCGCTGCAGTCCGCCGGCTATCGGTTCGTCTCGCTCGACCTCGAGGGCTATGCGACCGGCAGCCTGAACCGGACTTGGAAGCCGACCAGCAACTCGACCAGCTAGGGTGGCTGACCGCCGGGTCGTTCTGAGCCTCGACGAGGGGACGACCGGCGCCACGTCCGTCGCCGTCGGCATGGACGGGATCGTGCGCGGCAAGGGCTATGCCGAGATCACGCAGCATTTTCCTCGGCCGGGCTGGGTCGAGCATGACGCCGACGAGGTCTGGGGCGCCGTTCAGCAGAGCGCGCGCCAGGCGCTCGAGGCCGCCGGCGCCGGACCCCGCGACGTGATCGCGATCGGCATCACCAACCAGCGCGAGACGCTGGTGGTCTGGGACCGCCGCACGTTGAAGCCGCTCGCCCGCGCGATAGTGTGGCAAGACCGCCGCACCGCGGCCGAGTGCGTGCGGCTGCGCGAAGCGGGTCATGAGGAGCGTGTGCGCGAGGTGACCGGGCTCGTCATCGATCCGTACTTCACCGCCACGAAGCTGGCATGGGTGGTCCGTCATATCCCAGGCGCGAAGGACGCCGCGATGGGAACGGTGGACAGCTGGCTCGTCGCGCGCCTGTCTGCGGGGCGAGACCACGTGACCGACGCTTCGAATGCATCACGCACGCTGCTCTTCGACATCGGGCGCGGCGTGTGGAGCGAGGAGATGGCCGATCTTTTCGGCGTTTCCCTCATCAACCTGCCCGAGGTTCGCGACTCGAGCGGGGCGATCTCGAAGAGCGACCCTGAAGCGTTCCTCGGCATCGATGCGCCTATCACCGGGATCGCCGGCGACCAGCAGGCGGCGCTGTTCGGCCAGGCTTGCACCACCGTTGGGATGGCAAAGAACACGTATGGCACGGGCTCGTTCGTGCTGGTGCAGACAGGCCCGGACCGCGTGCCGTCGAAGTCTGGGATGTTGACCACGGTCGCGTGGCGGCGCGCCGGCCGGCTGAGCTACGCGCTCGAAGGCGCCATCTTCGTCACAGGAGCCGCGCTGCAGTGGCTGCGCGACGGTCTGGGGATCATCGCCAATGCCTCGGAAGCCGGCCCGATCGCCTCATCGGTCCCCGACGCGGGCGGCGTGTTCATGGTCCCCGCGTTTGTCGGCCTGGGCGCGCCTTACTGGGATCCGTATGCGCGGGGCACGATCGTTGGCCTCACGCGGGGCAGCGGGCGGGCGCAATTGGTGCGCGCGGCCGTCGAGGCCATGGCGTACCAGACGCGCGACGTCGTAGAGGCGATGCAGGGTGACACCAGCCGCCCAATCACAGAGCTGCGCGTCGACGGGGGCGCCTCGGTCATGGACGTCCTGTGCCAGTTCCAGGCCGACCTGATCGGGATCCCGGTCAGCCGGCCTCGCCAGACGGAGACGACCGCGCTGGGCGCAGCGTTTCTGGCCGGCCTGGGTACCGGCGCCTGGACTGACGCCGACGTCGCCGGCCTCTGGAAGCTGGACCGGGATTTCGAACCCGCCATCTCCCGAGACAGGGCCGACGCTCTCCAGGCGCAGTGGCGGCGTGCCGTGGAAAGGAGCCGGAACTGGTCGCCCAGCGATAATCAATAGCTTGAGCTCGAACGGAGCCCGCCCCCCTCGGGGACGGCAGCGGATCCTCTACGCCGAGGAGTTGTGGCGGTGGCAGCGGTTCTACGCCGGCCTGCTCGTGGTGGTGGGCTTGCTGGCCGCCGGCGTCCTGGTCTACTCGCGCCAACCCATCAACTCCCAGAACATCATCTGGCTCTTCTACGCACCCGTCGGACTTCTCCTCGCCGGCGCGTTCCTCGTATATCGGTGGCGGAGCTTCGTGGAACCGCTCGACAGCGGGCTCAAGGTGTCGACGCTTTTCTCTGACGTGTTGATCGACTACGAGAGCATCCGGATGGTGAAGGTGCAGCCGCTCAAGGTCGCCTTCCAGGACGCGCGCCGCGCCAAGGTGGCGCGGATCATGCGGCCGCTGCTCGAGAAGCCGGCCCTGTTCGTACGGGTCCGCGGAGGCGAGGAGCGGCTGGCGCTGATCAAGAAACGGTTGGGCTCGCGTCTTTTCTACGAAGACACGATCGCCATGCCGGTGCCGGACGCCGACGCAGCCTCATGGGAAATCGCCGCGCGGCTGCCTTATCGGATCGGACAGAACCAAGGTGGGGGCCGGCGTAAAAAGCGTCGACGGTGAGTGAGGGGCGGGCCGAAGTTCTAACGAGGACGCGATCCCGTCCCGCGGAGGCGGTAGACAGACCACAGCCAAAGTACTTCGACCGCTGGGATGCGCTCGCGATCCTCGCGTTCACAGTGATCGCTTTCGTTCTCCGCTTCTACAGCCCGATCATGCCCGACTTCTTCCTCCATCCATTCCAGGGCCCACTCATCACGAACTGCGTTTCGCCCACGCCCATAGACGTCAACGGCGATCCCGGCAAGCTGTGCGGCCTCGCCTATCCCTTCAACAGGGGCTATCCCGACGGCAACGGCGGGCTTTCGCCGCCCAACGGCCAGGTCTTCGATGAGATCTACTTCCCGGTCGACGCATACAACGACGTCAAGGGGATGGAGCTCTGCCATCCGACGACGATCAATTGCAAGTACAACTACTTCGACCCGGAGCCCCCGCTCGCGAAGATGTTCATTGCCGCGGGCGAGTGGGGCTATGGCTGGTATCGCGCCAGCTACCAGGGCGCGACCGGGGACTACATCGACCTCGGCTTCAACACATTCGGCTGGCGGATCGCGGTCTGCATCTTCGGCACTCTGTGCGTGCCGTTGATGTACCTGTTGGCCAGGCGACTGTGGCCGAACCGGCTGTTCGCCCTGGCGGCGGCGACACTGGTGTGCTTCGACGGGATGTTCTTTCTGCAGTCGCGGATCGGCATGATCGACATCTTTCCGATCTTCTTCATCCTGCTCGCGTATACGTTGTTCCTGGCTCACATCCAGAGCCGTACGCCTGTCGCGTCGGTTGTCACGCTGTTCCTTCTCGGTCTCACGCTCGGGGTTGGCATCTCGTCCAAGTGGATCGTTCTCGCCGCGTGGGCTTCCATCGTCTTCCTGCTCGTGGCGAGGGCGATCCGGCGCCATGTCGACGTTCACCTCGGGTCGGCGGGCGACCCGATCTGGTCGTGGGGTAGAGGGGAGGGACCGGCAATCGCCGGCGGCGTGCGCTGGGACCTCTATTTGCCGCTGGCTCTGATTGCGCTGGTGCTCATCCCGATCATCATCTACGGGGTCTCGTGGTATCCGTTCTTCGCACGAGGTCAATTCCACAACCTGGCCGACCTCATCGAATATCAGAAACAGTCGTACATCTATCATGCGACGCTGACTGCCACGCACCCGTACGGTTCGCCGTGGTGGTCGTGGCCGTTCCTGTCGAGGCCGGTGCTCTATTACGCGCAGTACGACGGCCTCGGCGTCGACCACTGGACCGGACAGGCGCTCATCTCGCGGATCGAGGACCTGGGCAATCCCTGGATCTGGTGGACGAGCCTACCGTGCGTCGTCTCGCTGCCGTACTTCATCATCCGGCACCGGAGCTTCCCCGCCACCGTGATCCTGCTCGGGTTCATCACCCAGTACCTGCCGTGGTCGCATATCAGCAGGGTGCTGTTCATGTACCACATGTTCGGCGGCCTGATTTTCATGATCCTCGCGCTGGCGTTCGTGGTCGCATATGTCGCCACTCACTTCCCACGACCCGGGCGTGCATTGCTCGCCACACACCTCGGCTTGGCGGTCGCGTTCTTCTTTTACTTCTACCCGCTCTGGACCGGGCTTCCGATCTCCGTCTCCGCCACCGACGGGAGCCCGGGCACGCCGATATGGGGACCGAAGATGTGGCTCGCCATCTGCCAGCCATACCTGAAAGGAACGGAGGAGAAGCTGTGGTGCTGGAACTAAAGCTCTCCTGATGGCGGAAGGCACCGCTCGCTCCGCAGCGGTTCCCTCAATCGGGTCATCAAGCAGCTGGCTCGCTTTGCTGGCCGTGGTCATCTTGCTGGCCGCAATTGGCTTTCTCTTTGGCGCGGTCGCGATTCTGCTGGTGGGGTGCGTGGTCGCGGGCTTCGGCATCACTTACTTGAGCGGGATCGCACTCAACCTCGAAGAGCGGCTTGCGTTCGGGACGGTGCTGGGCGCGATGGCGGTATCGGTCGCGAGCTTTGTCGCATCGATGGTGGTGCGTGATGTCACCCTGGGCACGGTCGTCACCGGCATCGCGATCGCGGTCGGGGCCGGAGCCGGGGTCGCGACCGCAAATCGCCATCGCCTTGCTTCGGACATCTCCGACGCGTTCGCGCGCTGGGCCGCGCCGCTGCGAACCGCCGGCCATCCATGGCCGCTGGCCGCCGTGTTCCTCGTTTGCGGAACGTGGACAGTGCATTTCCTTCACCAGGCCTACGTCATCAAGCCCGACGGCCTGTGGGCGGGGTACATCAACATCTGGGGCGACTGGGCGGCGCACCTCACTTTCGCCGGCTCGTTTGCTTACGGGCACAACTTTCCACCCCAGTACCCAATCGACCCAGGTAACCATCTCGGCTATCCGTTCATGATCGATTTCCTCGCCGCCAACCTCATCCCGCTCGGCGGCTCATTGCCTTCGGCGCTCGTCCTCACCTCTGGCCTGTTGGGCCTGGTGTTTCCGGCGGTGATGTACCTGGCCGCGTCGCGATTCTTGGGCAGTCGCGGCGGGGCGGCCGTCGCGGTCTTCGTCTTCTTGCTTGGCGGGGGCCTGGGCTTCTACTACCTGATCGGCGACATAAGCCACGGTGGCATCGGCGTGCTCACTCATCTGCCGCGCGAGTACACCCTCAATCGCGACCTCAACTTCCAGTGGCTGAACCCTGTGCTTGCCTACCTGGTGCCGCAGCGCTCCACGTTGTTCGGATTCAGCCTCGCGCTCATCGTCCTGGTCCTGCTGTGGTTGGCCGTGCGGGAGGGGCACGATTGGAAGGCCTTCCTGTTCGCCGGGATCGTCGCAGGCCTCATGCCCGTTTTCCACGTGCACGCATATGGGACGGTGGTCGCCCTCGCCGCGTTCTGGGCGGCCTTCAACAGGCGCAAGGAATGGGTCGCGTTCTTCATCCCGGCCCTTGTGCTGGCGATCCCGGTGCTGGCCTGGATGTGGCCGCCCGCCAACAACAACGCTTGCGGATTGGGCGGGAGCCTCTACGGATACTGCCTGGAGCCGGGCTGGCTCTCGTACATGAATTGGCAGCGGGACGGCGTGCTGTCATTCCCGCGCGACTTTGCGTGGTTCTGGATCAAGAACACGTCCGTGTTCATCCCCCTGCTCGTCGCCGCTCACATCCTGCGCCATTGGTTTCCAACCGCTTTTCCGAAGTGGTTTGCGCCCATGTGGCTGTGGTTCCTCGTCCCCAACGTCGTCGTCTTGCAGCCATGGGATTGGGACAACACCAAGTTCTTCATCTTCTGGGCGCTGCTCGGTAGCATCATGGTCGGCGGCTTCATCGCCGGCATGGTGCGGAGCTGGCCGTGGACCACAGCCGTTGCGGCCGTCCTGCTGGTACTGCTGTGTTTGTCAGGTGCGCTCGACCTCGTCCGTGCTTCCGACGCCGGAGTCAGCTCGTATGAGTTCACGGACACGAAGGGCCTGCAGGTCGCGGACTGGGTGAGGCAGAACACGGCGGCGGACGCGGTCTTCGCGGTGGCGGATGAGCACAACAGTCCGATTCCGACGCTTTCGGGGAGGCGCGTGATGAGCGGGTATCCGGGCTGGCTCTGGACCTACGGGCTGCGCGATTACGCCCGGAAGCAATCAGACGAGGCGGCGATTCTTCGCGGCGACCAGAACACCCCAGACCTCGTCGACAGGTATGGCGTCAACTACGTCCTTCTCGGTCCGCAGGAGCTGGCCCCGGCGCGAGCCGCGAGCCAGGCGTACTGGCAGCAGCACGGGACTCTCGTCTACTCGAATGGGGAGTACTTCGTCTACCGCGTCTAGATCGGTGGTCTCTCTCTGACGATTGGGAGCCCGAGCGGTCGCTCTCCTTGTGATGGTACCGGCGCGGCCGGCGGCGGAGGCTGCTGGGTCCCCGCGAGCGCGGGCGGTGGCTGCGGAGGTGCGTGTGGGGGAGGCTGGGGTCGCGTTGCGTCAGCGCTCGGTTCGAGCGCCTGCTCGAGCCGGCGAGCGAGCCTTTTCATCTCGCGATCGCCGCGATCGAGGCGGTTGACTATCTGGAGCAGGATCTCATCCTGGTGCATCAGGTGATTCATCAACGCCTTCAGCTCTTCCTCGGCCTTGACGTTGAGCTCGTACTCGCTTTGGGCGCGGAGGCGGTCGCGGTCGGCCAGGCTGTTCAAAGCCATCAGCACCACCGAGACCCAGATGGCAGCCTCGAGGCTGAAGACCAGGTTGAGAAACATGAACGGATACGGGTCCCAATGGCGTAGAGCGCCGATCACGTTCAGCAGCACCCAGAGCAACATGAGACCGACCTGGGCGAGCACGAAGATCCAGCTGCCGACGAGGCGCGCGAAGTCGGACGCGATGCGATCGGTGAGCTTGAGCTTGCGGTCGAATTCGCGGTTGAGATCGCGCACGGGTGGATGGTCGTGCTGGTGCTTGATCAGGTCTCGGGCGATGTCTTCGATTTCTCTGCCGATTGACATTTGATGTTCCTCTGGGGTTGCTGCGTTGCGTGGTGCAGGCGCGCCAATTCGATAGCTTCGCTCAAAAGACCCTCTTCTGGCTACAGAAAGTAAGGAACTTTTTTCACGGTTTGACCGCCCGCCACATCAGGAAGATGGGAATTCGGGCCCACCGCTTGTCGTCGCCGGCCGCATCGGAGGAGGGCTCTCGCACGGCCTGGATCACGAAACCAGCCCGTTCAAGGGCGCCGAAATAACCTTCAAGCGGATATGCCCAACCAGCGAAATTCATTTGGGTGCCATCACGTTCCATGTCGATGGCCAACCACCGCCGCTCGCCCAGATATGTTCCCTCGATGATGAATCGAGCGTCTGAGTCGTCCGACTCATAACGTCCCGCGTCCGCGATAGGATGCGTGACGCAGGCGCACATGGCGCCGCCGTGGCGCAGCACCCTCGCGGCCTCAAGTACGCTCAGCTCCATTTCATCGATGTCCATCAGCGTGTTGTAGAAGACGACCAGGTCGAACGATTCGTCAGCGAAAGGCAGAGCCGCACCGTCAGCTCTGATGTAGGAGCTCTGTGCGTCCGCATCCTTCGCCAGACGGATCAGCATCTGGACCACGTCCACGGCGGTCATACGATGGCCGCGCTTGGCGAGGTCTCGGCTGACCCGGCCTTCACCGCAGCCCACCTCGAGGGTTCGCGAGCCGGGAGGTGGAAGCAGCTCGAAGAACTTTGGGGAGTACTTCCAGTAAGCATCGAAGTCGGGGCGCCGCGCCCAGGTCGCCCAGTTGGACGATTCGTGCTCCCAGTGTTCGCGCGACATCAGGGAGATGATGGACTAGCGGTAGTCGTGGGACCTTTGCTTTGCCCGCGACACGCCTTCCAGCGCCTGGATTTGGGCGGCGAGGACCGACCAAACTCCGTCCTGGCGCTGCATCACTCCATCGATGACGAGGATTGGCTGGCGGTTCGCGACCTGCCGGTAGCGGTCGTAGACGTCGGGCTTGATCGTCACGTTGACCTGTCCGAACTCGTCCTCGAGCGTGAAGAAGCGGATCTTTTTCGCCGTGGAGGGCGCCTGCCGGGTGATGACCAGCCCGGCGACCCGCACCCTTCGACCGTTGGGGATCGCCGGGACCTGGTTGCTTTGCAGGGCGCCGAGCTCCTTGAGTCGGTCTCTGCAGAAATGGATGAGGTGGTGGCCGGTCGAGAGGTCGGAGATGCGGTATTCGAGCTGGTTGATGTCGAAGTCGTCGAGCTCGGGCAGGCTGGGCGTGACGGCTTTCAGCTTGAGTTCCGACTGGGATTGGATGCCGCGCCGCAGTCCGCGGCCGTGCCATCGCTCCTGCCAGCCCCAAAGCAGGTCGCGGCGTGGCCGGCCGAGCCCGTCGAAGGCGCCGACCATGACGAGGTTGCGAACGGCGTGCGGGCCGATGGGGCCGCCACGAAGGCGGTCGAGGAAATTGTCAAATGAGGTGTACGCGCCGCCGCTGGTGCGCTCGGCGACGATTGCTTTGCGTCCGTCCTCGCCGAGGTCGCGGACGTAGTTGAAGCCGATGCGCATCGCGTGAGTCTTCTCAATGCGCCCTTTTGGCACCAACGGTGTGCTTCGCGGTCCCATGAAGGGCGCGTTTGGCGCCAAAGGTGCGGATTCAGTCAGGGCTTCGGGCAGGCAGCGGATATCGGAGCGGTTGACGTCCACCGGCAGCACCACCACGCCGTGCCTCTTCAAGTCCTCGACCAGCACGCTCGGGTGATAGAAGCCCATCGGCTGGTTGTTGAGGAGGCCGCAGCCGAACTCGACCGCGTGATTGAGCTTGAGCCAGGCAGTCTCGTAGGCGGTGCGCGCAAACGCGGCTGCGTGCGAGCGGCAGAAGCCGTACACCGCAAAGCCCTGCACTGCCGCGAACAACATGTCGGCCACTTCGCGAGGCACGTCGTTCGCGAGGCATCCGGCGATGAAGTTGCCCTCGAGCGACGACATCTCCACGTGATTGAGGTGGCGGGTCATCGCACGCCGGAACATGTCCGCCCCGCTGGGCGTCATGCCGGCGACCCTCATCGCGATCTCGATGATCTGCTCCTGGTAGAGGATCACGCCCAGCGTGTCCTTGAGGATCGGCTCCAGCAACGGATGCGCATACGTGACCCGCTCGCGACCCTGCTTGCGCCGGATGTACGGATGGACAGCGTTGCCCTGGATCGGCCCCGGCCTGATGATCGCGACCTCGACCACCAGGTCGTTGAAGCTCTGCGGCCGGGTGCGGGGAAGCGTCTGCATCTGCGCGCGTGACTCGATCTGGAAGACCCCGATGGTGTCGGCCTCGCTGCACATCTCGAACACCTTGGGGTCGTTGAGCAGGAGCTGGTCGAGGTCCGGGCGGACGCCGGTCTTATCCCGAATGAGCTCCAAAGATTCGGCCACCACCGAGAGCGTGCGCAGCCCGAGCATGTCCATCTTGATCAGGCCCAGGTCCTCGACGTCGTCCTTGTTGAACTGGACGACGCGCCGCCCCTCCATCGTCGCGGGCTCAACCGGCGCAATGTCCACGAGCGGTTCGCCCGTGACCAGCATCCCGCCGTTGTGGATGGAGAGATGGCGCGGAAAGTCCTGCACCTCGCGGCAAAGCTCGAGGAACTGCTGCCAGCTCTGCGGCCTCATGTCCGGCGGCGGCACGGCGCCGGTCATCGAGTCCGCCACGTCCTCGGCGAACCAGCGGTCCACGCCCTTGGCGAGCCGGTCGACCAGCTCGGCTGAGAACCCCAGCGCCTTGCCGACCTGCCTGATCGCCATCCGAGGCTGGAACGTGACGACGTTGCACACCATCCCGGTCCGCTCCCAGCCGTACTTGTCGTAGACGTACTGGATCACCTGCTCGCGATGCTCCGTGGAGAAATCGATGTCGATGTCGGGCGTGCTCGTCATCTCCTCGTGCAGGAAGCGCTCGAAGAGGAGGTTGTGCTCGATGGGGTCGACGCGGGTGATGCCGAGCACGTAAGCGACGATCGAATCGGCGGCCGATCCGCGGCCCTGGCCGGGCACGCCGTGCTCGCGCGCGAAGCGCATCAGGTCCCAGTTGATGAGGAAGAACTCGGCGAGCCCAGTCTTCTCGATCACCTCCAGCTCGCGCTGCAGCCTCTGTGTGACGGCAAGCGTGATCGGCCGGTATCGCTCGCGCACGCCCTCGAAGCAGAGCTTGTAGAGAAAGGAGAACGGCGTCTCACCCTCGGGGACCGGGTAGCCGGGAAAGCGGACCTTGCGAAAATCGAGGTCGAGGTCGCACTCCTGTGCGATGTCCCACGGCGCGGCCAGCGCCTCGGCGTGACCCTTGAAAAGCGGGCGCATCTCATCGCCGGCTTTGAGGCCGTGCTCGGTGTTGGGAAAGAGGTGGGGCCGCGCTTCCTCCAGGGTGGCGCGATGACGGATCGCGACCAGCACGTCATGGAGCCGGCGGCGCTCGCGGACGTGGTAGTGGACCTCGTTGGTGGCGATGACCGGCGCGCCGCACCGCTTCGCCATCGCGGCCCGCCCCTCCAGCACCCACGAATCCTCCGGGCCAAGGTGGTGATGGAGCTCGCTGAACACACTCGTATTGCCGAGAGCCTCCTGGAGCCCGCGCAAGCGGCTCTCTTCATTCGTGGCGCTGAGGTAGAAGAGATCGCCTCGGTGCTCGGCCACGGTCGCGAGTGGCGCGCGTGCCTCGCCCTTGGGCTGGTCGACATGGGCGAGGCTGATCAGGCGGCAGAGATTGGAGTAGCCCTTCAGGTTGCGGGCGATCAGCACCAGCTCGGCTCCGTCGACCTCCAGGGCGGCGCCGATCAGAGGCTTGACCCCGACCTTGCGGCATGCCTGCAAGAACTTCACCGCCCCGTAAACGCCGCCCCGGTCGGTGATCGCGAGCGCAGGCATCTCCAGCTCGGCGGCGCGCATCGCAAGCTCGGCAGGGTGCGAGCCTCCGTCGAGGAATGAGAAGTTGGAGTGGCAGTGGAGCTCGACGTACGGGTTCAAATGACAGCGTGCTTACACAACGTAGCCAGGCGACATATCTCAGGGATTGCCAACCACTCATTGGGCGCGTTACGTTTGCGGATGGCCCCGAAGGAAACGAGCGAGGGATCTGGCATCAGCCGCAAGGCAGGCGCCGGAGCCAGCGAGGCGATCCGGCGGGGTCACTTGTTTTTCTGAGTCGCTCAGTCATAGACCCGCTCCACGAACCACTCGTCGCGGCTGAGGTCGTGGAACAGCTCGCACAGCAGCGCGCCGTTGAGAAGCGCCTTCCAGTATTCGCGCACGACCGGCTGCTTCCACCACTCGGTCTCGACCTTCCAGCGCGCGATCGGGTCGACGGAGCCCGACCACGCTCCTGAGATGAAGGCTGGTGTGCCGTCGGCGTTCAGCGTGACCGTGACGGGGGTGGGCGGCGTGAACAGGCGGGTCATGCGAAGCGCTGCGCGGGGAGTGGGGAGGTGAGCAGCGCCGGACGCGGCTTGCGCACCACGCCGTCGCCATAGCGTTCCTGCAGCCGCTCGAACGCGGCGATCACCTCTTCACTCGTTCCGTCACCGCCCGCCCACAGCCGCAGCTGACGCCGCCCCGCGGCCTCGAGCACAGGGAGATCGATCCACAGCTCGGTGATCGGTGCGCGAGGCTGCCATTCCTTGATCCATGGCCCGATCAGCCCAAACAGCTCGGCCGCGCTGGAGAGCGGATGGCGGACGATGGAGTCGCGCGCATCCGGCTCGTCCGATTCATACACCAGGCGCACGCGCACTCGCTTCGCACCTGCGCCGCGCAGGCCAAGCTCCGCGGCCAGGTCGCCGCACAGCGCGCGAGAGACGAAGAGCAGCGCCTCACGATCTTCCACCGGCGGCTCGAACTGGCGGTGCGCGCTCGTGAACTGCGGCGGCCGCCAGGGATCGAGCTCGTCTGGTTCCGCGCCGCGCGCGAGCAGGACCGCATGCCTGCCCGCACGGCCGAGCTGGCTTTCGAGCTCGCGCGGGCCGATCGCCGCCACCGCGCCCAGCGTGCGCAGCCCGAGCAGGTCGAGCCGTTCGAGCTGCTCATCATCGAGGGGAAGCTCACGCGAGGCCAGCGGAGCGAGGAAAGCGCGCGCGTCTTCAACCTGCATGAGGCGGCCCGGCCGCGCGCGCGCCGCCGCGACTCGCGCTGAAAAAGGTCCGGGCGCCAAACCGAGTCGCGGTTCACGGCCGATCGCAGTACGGAGCCGGCGCCGCGCTTCGCGGATCGATGCGCCTGGCTTGACGACGCCGCTCACGTCCAGCCACGCGATGCCCTCGACATGGACCTCGACCACCGGTGCGAGGTCGTAGAGCGCGGATGAGATGAGCTCGCGCAAGCGCGCGGCTGCATCGTGGTCAGGCGCGATGAATGTCGCTTGCGGGCAAAGGTGCTCGGCCTGGCGCAGCGGCATTCCCGGCTGCACGCCGAACGGCATCGCCTCCTCTGAGGCCGCGACGACACGCTCCTCCCATTCGCCGACGACGACCGGGCCTCCATAGAGATCGGGCCGTTTCGCGAGCTCGAGGTGATTGGTCAGACCGCAGCAGACGCGCATTCCAGCTCCGCCGCATGAAGCGGCACCTCGATGACCGGTGTTGCGAATGGAATCTGCTGACCCAGCGGGTAGCGGATCTCGAGCTCGGACTCGCCGAGCGGCGGCGCGACCCGATTCTTGAGACAGCGAGCGATCGTGCGCACGCCTACCAGCTGACCTCGCTCCCACACCCAGTCGGTGCGAGCAAAGCCGAGGCTCAGGCTGGATGCGTACGCGAGCGCTCGCCCGGGAGCATCGACCACACCGACCAGCACCGTCCCCGAGCGATTGGCGCTTGCCTCTAGTGGGCCGAGCCACTGCTCCGGAACCTCCCCCATTAAAAGGATGAACCCGGCGCCGGCCCGAGCCAGCGCCGTGGCCGCTTCTCCCGAAGGGTCGGGATCGAGACGCACCACTGCCAGCGAGCCCAACTCCGGATCGAAGGGAAGGAGGGACCACGGGTCGAAGCCGCCGCGAGTGTCGATCACCACCGCGTGCGCGAACTCGCGGGTGGCGGCGGCGAGTAGCCCCAGGGCGAGGGTGAGCTTGCCGCAGGTTCCGCTTCCGGTCAGGAGTGTGAGCCGGCCGCGGGGCAGGCCTTCGATTCCGCTCAGGCGATCGAGCGGGGTACGGCTGGGCCAGGGCTGCGGGGGCGGCAGTTCAGCCGCCCTCGTCAGCGCCTGGCTGCCAAAGCGGACCCGAATTGTGCTGATGGCGTGTTCGAGCTGCAGTTCCTGCATCTTTCTTTATTGCCCCACGAAATCTGACGATTTCGCGGGGACCCCTTGTGGCGGGCCTCTGGGAGCAAGACGCAGGCGAGAAGCGGAGGTGGGCACAGACTATCGAACATCTGTTCGTTAGTCAAGACTCTTCCTTTCTTATGCCGACATGGCACTGGCAACCGGGTTTCACCCGGTTGCGACTTTTGTCTCTCACCGCCACCGACATCGCGAGGAGGGAGGGTATGCATGAAAGGGAACTCTTGGTTCCCTTTCATAAAGAAGAGCACCGGGGCTCCACAGAACCCCGGCGCTTTTACGAACGAACCTTAGAAAACGATTGAAGAAGTTGTTACTTCTTCTTCTTGGCGGCCTTCTTCTTGGCTGCCGGCTTCTTGGCGGCCTTCTTCTTTGCCATCATTTTTACCTCCTTCGATTAGTGATACGGACCCGAGGTTCCATGGTTTGGCGGGCTAGATTCCCTTGTGAGACGTCATGGACGATTTCTTCTGCACGCACCTCCTATGCAACCCCACGGGTTTCGCCGCGAAGCCTCTTCGATGAGGTCTTCGAGACGTTGGCGGTTGTGCGAAATGTCGCGCTATCTCGCGTCGGGTCCGTTGCCTCTGTGGGGGCAACCACGAGCAGCATCGCCATACAGAATGTGTTGATACAACGATTGCATCCATCAAGTCAAGAGATCGTTAAAATTTTTTTTCATGCGATGCCCGGTGAAATGCTTCGAATGCGGCACTTTCACGATGTCTCTCGATCTCTCGAAAGATCACCAGCACATCGCATGCGAAAGATGCGAGACAGTGTGGTGCGCGGTATGTGTGGCACGCGTCGAGATCAAAATTTCACGCGAGTGGTTGGAGCAGCGGCGGGTCGCAGAGCTCAACTGATGAACTTCACGAGCTTGATTCGATGCGAGTAGTCCTCGGTCACGGCGCATCCGGCAACGCTGCCTCGATGAAGCCCTACGTCGACGGCTTCAAGCGCCGAGGCATCGATGCGGTCGCGGTCGACCTGCCTCGCGGAGGCGCGGAGCGCGCAGTCCCGGTCTTCATCAAGACGTCAGGCCGAGGCCACGATGTGATCGGAGGCGGGCAGTCATTCGGCGGCCGCGTCTCGAGCATGGCCGCCATCGAGGCCGACTTCGGCGGCCTCGTCCTCTTCTCTTATCCGCTGCATCGTCCAGGTTTCCCCGACCAGCTCCGCACTGAGCACTTCTCTCGGATCCACTGCCCAACTCTTTTCATGAGCGGCGATCGCGATCCTTTCGCGAAGCTCGACCTCTTGAAGGAAAAGATCAAGCTCATCCCCAAAGCTCGGCTCGTGGTGTTCAAAGGCCAGGGGCATGGCCTGCTCGCGGTGCTCGACGATGCCCTCGATGCCGCCGCGGACTTCATCCACGGCATCAAATGATTAGCCCCCTCCCGCGCCTTCGGCGCGGGGGCCCCAGTGGATCTCTCCCCGCAGGGGAGAGGGAGATTTTCAAATGACCGCGAGCCAGCACATGGTGCAGGCGAACGGCCTTCGGTTCCGGACGATGGTCGACGGCCCGCCGCAGGCCGACATGTTCATCCTCCTGCACGGATTTCCGGACGGCGCCGAGCTGTGGTCGCGCCAGGTCGATGCGCTTGCGAAGGCAGGATGCCTCGCGGTCGCACCCGATCTTCGCGGCTATGGGCTCAGCGACGCTCCAGGTGCGAAGGAGAGCTACACGATCGATCAGCTGGTCGATGACGTGGCTGCGCTCGTCAAAGCCTTTGGGCGGAAGTCGGCGCATGTGGCGGGTCACGATTGGGGCGCGATCGTCGCCTGGTTCTTCGCCTCTCGCCATCCGGAGATGACGAAGACGCTCACGGCCCTCTCGGTCGGCCACCCGGCGGCGCTGGCGGCCGCAAGCAAAGACGACGAGGACCAGCAGGCTCGCTCGCGCTACGTCGGGCTCTTCCTTCTGGAGGGCAAGGCCGAGCGAGTGCTGGCGGAGGACGATTACCGCCGCCTGCGGCTGACCTGGTCCATCGGCCCCAATCCAGAGATGGTGCCGCGGTCGATGGTCGAGCATTTCACAAGATCGCTCGCTCGCCCCGGACGCCTGACGGCGGCCCTCAACTATTACCGCGCCAACCTCACCGCCGTCGGGGCGGCGTGGGAGGGACTCGCGAACATCGGCCCGATTGCGACGCCCACCGTCCTGCTGTGGGGCGATCAGGATCCCGCGCTCGGCAGGCGCGGCGCCGAGGACACCCGCCGATACATTGAAGGTGAGTACAAGCTGGAGGTCCTGGAGGGCGCGGGCCACTGGCTCAACTTCGATCGGCCGGACGAGGTGAGCCGCGCCCTCACGGCCGCCACAAATCGATAAGCTGTCAGCCATGCTCCAAAGTGGGGACGACAAGGAGCGGCGCTCCAGCCTGCGCCGGCTCGACGACATCCTTGACACGCTCGAACAGCTCAACCTTCACGACCGCACCGAGCTGACCGAGGGCCTGGCCGAGAGCCTCGTCCTGCTCGGCGTCGACGATCCGTACAGCATTCCGATCCCGCAGCTCATCGAGCGCGTCTGGGCGATGCAGCAGCCATACCTGATCACCATCGTGGTCGAGCGCCGCCGCCGCCGCCGCCGCAAGGTCGACCCCAAGTTCTCGAGCGGCTCCAGCCTTGCTTGAAAAACCCCACGAACTCAGAGGCAAAGCCGTGTTGGGGGCCCCCGCGAACTCAAGGCGAAGCCTGAGAGTTCGTGGGGCATTTTCGCGGGGACCCCTATTCCCCCGGCGTCGCACCCCCTGAAGTCCGCCGACTGGCTCGAACTCTTCCTGCGCATTGGCTCGCGCGTGCGCGCCACCGTGCTCCCGCTCGCGGGCACAGAGCGCGGCCGAGCGCAGCTCAGCATCGGCGCCGGCGGCGATCGCACGATGGAGCTCGATCGCGCGGCTGAGGCCGATGTCTTCTCCGAGCTCGAAGGCTTGGCGGCGCGGGGCGAGACCTTTGCAGTCCTTTCCGAGGAGGCGGGGCACCGCAAGTTCGGCGCCGATTACCCACTGGTGTTGGTGGACCCCGTCGACGGCAGCCTCAACGCCAAACAGGGCGTCCCGTTCTTCGGCGTGATGCTTGCGTTGGTCGATGGGCCAACCATCGGCGACACGGTCGTGGGCTGCGTCGTCAACCTGATCAACGGCGAGGCGTGGACCGCGATCCGCAAGCAGGGTGCAAAGCGTGGCGGTGAGCCCCTCAAGGTGATGCGGCGACAGGCGCCCGAGCGCCTTGAGCTGATCGCGCTCGAGAGCCTGCCGAGCGCGCTCGTCGGCGCGCGCGGTCTGATCCAGCGGTCGACCAAGATCCGCATCCTCGGCTCGATGGCGCTCGCGATAGCGCACACCGCGGCCGGCAGCTTCGACGCTTTCTGCGCTCCCGTGCCTGTCCGCGTCTTCGACATGGCCGCGAGCCTGCTGATCCTCAGTGAGGCCGGGGGCGTGGCGAGCGATATGAAGGGCAACGCTTTGAGCGCGCTTTCCGCCAGCCTCGAGACCCGGACGTCGCTGGTGTGTGCGCCGAGCCGGGAGCTGCACGCCACCGCTCTCCTCGCGCTTTCGTCGGACTCATGATCTTCGAGCCCCAGCGCACCGTGTTCGTGATCCTTAGCTTCGAAGGTCCCGACGTGTACAGCCAGGCGGGCGGCCTCGGCGTCCGCGTGAAGGGCCTGGCGCGATCGTTGGCGCACCTTGGTTACCAGACCTATCTGTATTTCGTTGGCGATCCTGATCTCCCCGGGGAGGAGAGCCACGAGTCGGGCCGGCTCGTCTTCCGGCGGTGGTGCCAGTGGATCTCCGCGCGCCACCGCGGCGGCGTTTACGACGGCGAGGAGGAGAAGATCCGCGACTGGAATTCGAGCCTCCCGCAGAGCCTCATCGACAACGTGATCGGGCCCGCGGTCGAGTCCGGCCAAAACGTGGTGATCATGGGCGAGGAATGGCACACGTCGTGGTCGATGAACCTGATCTCGGACTCGCTTTACTTCCGCGGCCTGCGCGACCGCGTGGTCATCTTGTGGAACGCCAACAACACCTTCGGCTTTCAGCGCATGAATTGGGCCGCGCTCGCGCTCGCCGCGACGATCACGACCGTCAGCCGATACATGAAGTTCAAGGTGTGGGAACGCGGCCACAACCCGATCGTGATCCCCAACGGGATCCCTCGTGAATCGATCCACGATGCGGACCCCGAGGCGGTTGCCGACTTGAAGCTTGCCGCCGCCGCTGATCACTTCTGCTTCAAGATCGGCCGCTTCGATCCCGACAAGCGCTGGTTAATGGCTGTCTCCGCTGCCGGCTACATGAAACGGCACGGAAAGCGCATGAGGCTGCTCATGCGCGGCGGTCGAGAGCCGCACGGCGGCGAGGTCATCATCCACGCGCAGCGCCAGGGCCTCAACGTCGTCCACGTCCCCGCGCCGCCCGAGCCGGCCGGGCTGTCGGCCATCCTCCGCCAGTACCCCGAGGCCGACGTGGTCAACTTCACGAGCTTCGTCAGCGATCCGATGCTCGGCGTGATCTATCCCGCCTGCGACGCCGTCCTCGCCAACTCCGCGCATGAGCCGTTCGGCCTGGTGGGCCTCGAGGTGATGGCAGCCGGTGGGCTTGCCGTCACCGGCGCGACGGGCGAGGACTATGCGAACGCCTATCGCAACGCGCTGGTGCTCGAGACCGACGATGCGATCGAGCTCGTGACCGGCCTGAACCTGATCAAGCAGCGCCCGCGCCTGGCGGCGGCCCTGCGCCGGCGCGGTCGCGTGACCGCGCGCGCTTACACGTGGGAGAAGGTGATCGAGCAGCTGCTCCTTCGAATCGAGTTCGCGGCCGCACAGCAGGCGGTGACGGTCGCCCCCGCCGCGCCAGAGGATCCCAGGGCCGCGCGGCGCCGCACTCGCAAACCCGAGCCGAGTGTTGGCTGAGAACCTCGTCGTCTACACGGTCGTCCACCAGCCGCGCCGCTTGAAGCTGCCCGCCCACGTGGTGCCGGCCAAGACGGCGCCGGAGGCGATCCCCGACTACCTGTTCGATGACGCCCTCGATCAGCGCTACTTCGACCAGGTGGCGGCGAACTCGTACCTACCGGCGTCGGCGATGTTCACCGACCTCACCAAGCGTGGCTGGAAGATGTCGATCGGCTTCAGCAATTCGTTTCTGGTCCAGGCCGAGCGCTGGGGGCCGAAGGTGCTCGACAGCTTCAAGAGGCTGTGCGCCAGCCCCAACGTCGAGATCGTCAACGTCGAGCCGTATCACTCCTGGCTGCTCTACCTGGACATCGTGGCTTTCAAGGAGGCGATGGTCGCTGCGCGCCAGAGGCTGGAGGAACTGTTCCAGAAGCAGGTCGCCGTCACCGACACGACCGAGATGTTCATGTCCAACGACGTCTACTTCGCGCTTCAGCAGTGCGGCTTCGACGCCGCGTTCATGGAGGGCCGCGACTGGCAGCTGGGCTGGCGCGAGCCGACCCATGTCTATCAGCATCCGCTGCAGCGCCTCAAGCTGCTGGTCCGCCACCACGCCCTGTCCGACGACATCGGCTACCGCTTCTCCAACCGCCACTGGAACCACTGGCCGTTGATGGCCGACACCTACGCCGGCTGGGTGCGCGAGACCTGGGGCGAGCTGGTGATGGTGGGGTGGGATTTCGAGACCTTCGGCGAGCACCACCGCCGCGACTCCGGGATCTTCGAGTTCATGCGCGCGCTGGCCAAGGAGCTGAAGAAGCAAAAGGTGCGAATGATGCTGCCGTCCGAGGCGGTCGGCGAGCTCGGCGCCAAGCGCCTCGAGGTCCCCGTCAACGAATATGGCTCGACCTGGGCCGGAGAGGGCGGAATGGAGTTCTTCCTGGCCAACGAGGCCCAGCAGGGCCTGTTCAGGCTCATGCACCACGCCTACTCGAAGGCGCGTCTCACGGGCGACCCGCGGCTCGTCGAGATCGCCAGGTGGCTGCTGCAGTCCGACAACCTGCACCTCATCCAGTGGTTCGGACGGTGGGGACCCGAAGCCGAGGTGAGCGCCTATTTCACGCCAGACGAGTGGTGGGAGCTCGGTGCGCTCGGCATCGTGCGCGAGCAGCAGCGCGTTTACATCAACTTCATCCGCGCCCTCGACGAATACGCGAAATAGCTTCGCTTCGTGCGTAACCTCGACGAGCGCGTGAACCGATATGTGATCCTGTTTAGCCGATGAAGCCGTTACAGGTCGCGTTCGTCTGGCACATGCACCAGCCGTACTACAAGGACGACCTCACCAACACATACCTCCTGCCCTGGGTGCGGCTGCGCTCGGCGAAGGACTACTTCAAGATGCCGGCGCTCCTCGACGCTTACCCCAAGATTCGCGCGACCTTCAACCTGGTGCCCTCGCTGCTTGCGCAGATCGAGGACTACGGCAAGGAAGAGTCGGTCGACCTCTTCCTCAACCTCAGCAAGCGCGATGCGGCCGAGCTCACGGCCGAGGAGCGCGGTTTCATCATCCGCTGGATGCGGGAGTCACCCCGCGCGCTGCGGGTACAGCAGTCGCCCCGTTACCTGGAGATGGCCTCGCGATCGGCCGAGGCGCAGTTCACCACCCAGGACATGCGGGACCTGCAGATCTGGTTCAACCTCGCGTGGTGTGACCCGGCCTGGGCGGAGTCTGATCCTCGCCTGGCCGAGCTGAAGCGGAGGGATCGCGACTTCTCCGAGTCCGACAAAGAACCGCTCTTCGAGGCGCAGTTCGAGATCATGGCGAAGGTCATCCCGAAATACCGCGAGCTGGCCGATCGCGGGCAGGCCGAGCTGACCTTCTCGCCGTATTACCACCCGATCCTCCCGCTGCTGGCTCACGTCGACTCGGCGCGCACAGCCAACCCGCAAATCCAGCTTCCCGACCGCCATTTCTCGCACCGCGAGGACGCGCAGCGGCAGATCGAGCTGGGTCAGGGCCTCTTCGAACGCCTGGTGGGCCGGCGCCCCACCGGCATGTGGCCGTCGGAGATGGCGGTCGGGGAGAGCGTGATCGGGTTGGCGACGCAAGCGAACCTGGACTGGATGATCAGCGACGAAGAGGTGCTGGCTCGCTCGCTCGACAGCAACTTCTATCGCGACGGCGAAGGCCGCGTCAACGCTCCCGACCAGCTCTACCGGCCGTTCAAGGTGGAACGAGAAGGGCGATCGTTGTCGATGGTCTTTCGCGACTCGCAGATCTCGAACTCGATCGGCTTCGATTACCAGCGCATGTCATCCGTCGACGGTGCCCGCAACCTGGTCGGGCGCTTGAAGCGCATCCGCGAGCAGCAGGGCGACAAGGATTACCTGGCGGTCATCGCCCTGGATGGCGAGAACGCGTGGGAGTTCTACCCGCGCGACGGGCACGACTTCCTCAACGCCCTCTACACGGAGCTCGAAGCCTCGCCTGACCTCGTCACGACCACCGTCTCCGACTTCATTCGCGACCACCCGCCCGAGCAAAGCCTCCGCCACCTGCACACCGGCAGCTGGATCGGCGCCAGCCTCGACACGTGGATCGGCGACCCCGAGCACAACATCGCGTGGGAGCTCCTGGCCGATACTCGATCGTGGCTCGAGGAGCAGTCGCTCCAGAAGCCTCAGCAGGCGGATGCGGCTGCCCTCGGATGGCGGGAGATCTTGATCACCGAGGGGAGCGACTGGTTCTGGTGGTTCAGCCGCAAGCACGACTCGGGCATGGACACGATCTGGGACAACCAGTTCCGCTTGCACCTGAGAAACGTCTACAAGCTGATGGGCCAGCGCGCGCCCGCGCGTCTGTTCCAGCCGATCATCCAGCGCACGCCGACGTCCGAACGCAAGGTGCCCGCCGAGAGCATCAGCCCCAAGTCGCGCACCGACCCGGTCTGGAGCAAAGCGGGCTATTACATCGTCGGCTCCGGCTTCGGCGCGCTGCACCGACCGGCGGGGGTCGTCGAGCGCGTCCTCTACGCATGCGATTCTGAGCGGGTCTACCTGTGCATCGACAGCCCAAGATCGCCTGCGGATTTGGAGGCGCAGAAGATTCAGTTCTGGCTGTACTGCTCCGGCGTGCCCGCCGAAGGCAACGGCGGCAAGATCGAGCTGCCTCTGCCGCTCACGGCCGCGGCTGAGTTCGGATTCGACGCGGCGCACGTGGTCCGGATCATTCCTCGCGTCGGCGGAGCTTTGGTGACCGTGGCCCGCGTCGACGAGGCGCAGACCAGTGCGGAGGCTGTGGGCACGTTCGACGAAGCCGATCCCTTCTTCATCAGGATCCCGCTTTCGATGCTCGGCCGGCATGGGGGCGACACGATGGAGATGGCTCTGGTAGTGACCCGCGACGGGCGTGACATCGAGCAGGTGCCGCCGTCGGGATCGCTGGGCCTGCGCATCCCCGATGACGGTTCGGCCGCGCTGGCGCCGGGCCCGAAACAGCTCAAGGTGCTCGTCGCCACGTCCGAGCTGGCTCCGTTCGCCAAGTCGGGCGGCGTGGCTGACGTGGCCGCCTCGCTGTCCAAGGAGCTGCGCCGCCTGGGCCACGACGTGCGTGTGGTGATGCCGCGCTACCGCCAGGTCGACATCGGAAAGCACGGTCTCCGGCCGGTGGTCCGTGACCTGCAGGTGCCGCTGGGATCACAGACGGTCCCCGCGACCATATTCGAGGGCCGCCTCGGCGACATGGTGGTGTACTTCATCGATTGCCCTCAGCTCTACGACCGCGAGGGCATGTACGGGTTCGGCGACGACGACGCCCGGTCGGTGTACTTCTCGCGGGCGCTGCTGGAGATGCTGCCGGCGCTGCAGTTCACTCCAGACGTGATCCAGATCCACGACTGGTATGCGGCGCTTGTGCCCAACCTCATCGACCGCATCTACACCGACGGTCCGGTATCCGAGGTCGCCACGGCCTTCACGATCCACAACCTCGCGGCCCAGGGGGTGTTCGGATTCGGAGCGCTCACGTTGGCCGGCCTCGACAAGTGGGGCTTGATCCGGGTCGGCATCCCCGGCCTCGACAACGTCGTCAACGTGCTCGGTCGCGGGATTCATTTCGCCGACGTCGTCAACACCGTCAGCGAGCGCTACGCGGCCGAGATCCAGACGCCGGAGTTGGGTGAGGGGCTCGACGAGCTCATCCGCGCCAACGCGCACAAGCTGCATGGGATCGTCAACGGAATCGATTACGAGATCTTCGATCCCAAGCGCGATCCGAACATCCCGCATCACTACACGGGGTCGGCGGCGGAACCCAAGATGCTGGACCGCGCCGAGCTGCGCAGCGAGCTGGGCCTGGAGCAGTCCGACCGCCCGCTTTGCGCGATGGTGTCGCGGCTGTACGACGTCAAGGGCCTGGATCTCGTAGAGCAGGCCATGCCAGCGCTGCTGCAGTTTGGCGTCCAGGTGGTCGTCATCGGGACCGGCGACCGCCGCTACGAAGACATGTTCCGGCGCTACGCGTCCGAGCGGCCGGGGCAGGTCGCGGCGGCGATCGGGTTCGACGCGCCGCTGGCGCAGCGCATCTACGCCGGCGCGGACATGCTCTGGATGCCGTCTCGTTATGAGCCCGGAGGCCTGGCGCAGCTGATCGCGCTTCGGTACGGAACGATCCCGGTGGTGCGAGCGACCGGCGGGCTCGCCGACACGATCCAGGACTATGACCCCGTCGCCGCCAAGGGCAACGGCTTCACCTTCGCTGCCTATGATCCCTGGCAGTTCTATGCGACGGTCGTGCGGGCGGCCGAGACGCACCGCCACCCGGAGCTGTGGGCATGGCTCGTCCATCGCGCCATGACCGAGGACGTGTCGTGGTCGCGGTCGGCGCAGCGCTACGTGCAGCTCTTCCATTCGGCGATCGCCGCCCGGCGCGAGCGCCGCGGAGTTGCCGCCGTCCCGGATTAAATTTGCAATAAATTCCCAGGTGGGGCCCAAGGCCGGATTCATTCCGGCCGTCTCCCAAGCGTGCCCCTTCCAAGCGCCTCCTAGCGTGGCAGAGGAGAGGGGTGGGTCCGCGGGGGGGACATCTGTCCCCTCCGCGATTTAGCCGCCCCAGTCGGGCAGCAGCCGAAGCTGCTCCACCCGGCGGGCGCTGGGCGCGTAAGCGGTCTCGAAGTAGTCGATGACCATGCGACGGGCGGAGAAATCCGTGACGACGTGGCGGATCGAAGCCCGCATCATCTCCACCCAGCGCTGCGGGATTCCGTTCTTGTCGCGCTCGAAGAACGCCGGAATCACGTCCCGCTCCAGGAGACGGTAGAGACCCTCCGCCTCGGCATGGTCGTCCACGGTCGGCCGGTCGAGGGTGGCGCCCGACGGGATCGCCCAGCCCAGCTCCGGCCGGTAAGCCTCGTCCCACCAGCCGTCGAGAATGCTGACGTTCAGCACCCCGTTGGCGCCTGCCTTCATCCCGCTGGTGCCGCTCGCCTCGAGGAACCGCAGCGGGTTGTTCAACCACACGTCCGCGCCGTGGACCAGGTGACGCGCGAGCGCGAGGTCGTAGTCCTTGAGGAACGCCACGCACGGTTCCTCGCGCGCCAGCTTGACCACACCGGCGACGATGTCCTTGCCCGGCTGGTCGGCGGGATGCGACTTGCCGGCGAAGAGAAACTGCACCGGGCGGTCGGCGTTGCGCAAGAGCTTGGAGAGGCGGGCGCGATCCTGCAGCACGAGGTTGGCGCGCTTGTACGGCGCGAAGCGCCGCGCGAACCCGAAAGTGAGCGCATGCTCGTCCATCCCCTCGGCTTCGACGGACCTGGCCTTGGCGACCGCGAGCAGCTTCTTCTTGAGCTCGAGGTGCACCGCCCACAGCTCGGAAGCGGGGATCTCGAAGACGGCTTGCCATCGCCCGTCCTTGCCGTCGAGGTCCCACCAGTCGGGCCCGACATAGCGCGTCAGCAGTTCGGCAATCTCCGGCGCCACCCAGGTCGGCATGTGGACCCCGTTGGTCACGGAGCCGATCGGCACCTGCGTTTCGGGCAGCCCGCGCCAGACGTCTTTCCACAGTCGTCGCGACACGGCGCCGTGGAGGCGGCTCACCCCGACCGCCTGGTCGGCCAGCCGTAGGGCCGCATAGGTCGTGACCAGGCGCTCACGCGGATCTCCTGGGCGCTGGCGCCCGAGGTCCATGAACCTGTCGAAGGAGATGCCGACCTCCTTGAGGTAGGGGTTGAGCAGGTCCGATACCAGACCCGGCTCGAAGTAGTCGCTGCCCGCGGCGATCGGCGTGTGGGTCGTGAAAACGATCCCGGCGCGGGCGACGAGCCGAGCCTCCTCCAGCGTCATCTGCCGCGACGTGCGCAGCTCGCGGATGCGTTCGATCGCGCAGAGGAAGCTGTGCCCCTCGTTGAGGTGGAACACGCCCGCGACCATGCCCAGAGCCCGCAGCGCCCGCACCCCGCCGATCCCGAGCACGATCTCCTGGCGCAGGCGGCGATCCGGCTCGGGCACGTAGAGGCGGTCGGTGATGGCGCGAAGGTCGGGCGGGTTGGCTTCGAGGTCGGTGTCGAGCAGGAACAGCGGCACCCGGCCGACCTGCGCCCGCCACACGCCGATCTTCACCTTGCGGTCGCCGATGGGCGCGTCCACCTCGACCCCTTCGACCCTGCGCACCGGGAGGTCCTCGCCTCGGTTCTCGAAGTACACCTCGACCTGGCGGCCGTACCCATCGATCTCCTGGCGCCCGAAGCCCTGCTTGTAGAAGAGGCCCACCGCAACGAGCGGCAAGCCAAGGTCGCTGGTCGCCTTCAGATGATCGCCGGCGAGGACGCCGAGGCCGCCTGAGTAGATCGGAAGGCACTCGGCCAGCCCGAACTCGAGCGAGAAGTACGCGATGACCATCGGCGCGTGCGCGTCCATGAACGGGGGGCGGCGGTCGTAGTACTCGCGGTAGGCGGCGCGGGCGTCCTCGAGCGCGCGCGTCACCTCGTCGCGCTTGAGCGCATCGGCGACTCCCTGCTCGCCGAGCTGCGTGAGCAGAAGGACGGGGTTCTGCCGGGTGGATTCCCAGAGCTCGGGGCTGAGAGATCGAAACAGCTCTTCGATACGGGGCTGCCAGGTCCAGAGCAGGTCGTGGGCGAAATGATTTAGTTCATCCAGCATCGGCATACGATGGTATTCGGTAGGGAGGAGGGGACATGAAGGCCGTGGTCATGGCGGGGGGCGAGGGTTCTCGTCTCCGCCCGCTCACCAGCCGCCAGCCGAAACCCCTGGTGCCGGTCGCCGGGCGGCCGATCATGGAGCACATCCTCCTGCACCTGCGTCGCCACCAGATGCGCGACGTGATCGCCACCGTGCAGTACCTCGGCGCGTCGATTCGCAACTACTTCGGCGACGGCTCGGAGCAGGGCGTGTCGCTCACGTATTCGGTCGAGGACTCTCCGCTCGGCACCGCCGGCTCCGTCATGCTTGCCCGCCAGCAGCTGACCGAGCCGTTTCTGGTCATCTCCGGCGACGCTCTGACCGACATCGACCTCGGGGCCGCGATCCGCTTCCACCGCGAGCACCGCGCCCTCGCCACGATCGTGCTCAAGCCGGTGCCCAACCCGCTCGAGTACGGGGTCGTGGTCGTCGACGAGGGCGGCGCGGTGCAGCGGTTCATCGAGAAGCCCAGCTGGGGCGAGGTCATCTCGGACCTCGCCAACACCGGCATCTACATCCTCGACCCCGCGGTGTTCGACTTCTTCCGGCCCGGCGAGCCGACCGACTGGTCGGGAGACGTATTCCCGAAGCTGCTCAAGCAGGGCGAGCCCGTCTTCGGCTGGGTGACGTCCGGCTACTGGGAGGACGTCGGCAACCATGCCGCCTACGTCAAGGCCAACTTCGACTGCCTCGAGGGCCGCGTCAAGGTCGACATCCCTGCCGATCGCTCGAGCGAGGGCATCTGGATCCACCACGAGGCGGAGGTCTCCGAGGGGGCTCGTATCGACGGCCCCGCGCTGATCTGCGCGGGCGCGAAAGTGCGCGGCGGGGCCTGGGTCAACGGACCCTGCGTGGTCGGGAGCTACACCACCATCGACTCGCAGGCGAAGATCTCCAACTCGATCCTGTGGGACCACTCCTATGTCGGCCTCAACGCGCGGCTTCGGGGGGCGGTCGTCTGCCGCTCGGTGACGATCAAGAATGGTTGCCTCCTCGAGGAGGGCAGCGTGATCGGCAGCGAGGTGGTGCTCGGAAACGGCGCCACGATCAACCCCAACGTCCGCATCTGGCCCAACAAGGAGGTCGAACCCGGAGCGGTCGTCCACGAATCGATCATCTGGGCCGGTTCCTGGAAGCGCGGGCTCTTCACCTCATACGGATTGACAGGCCTCACCAACGTGGAGTTCACGCCGGAGTTCGCCTCGCGGCTCGGCGCGGCGGTGGGAGCGCTGAGCCCGAAAGGGACCGAGATCGCCATCTCGCGCGATTACACGCGGTCGGCGCGCATGATCCACCGCGCGGTCATCTCGGGGATGATCTCCTCGGGCGCCAACGCAACCGACCTGTCCGTCCTGCCGGCGCCGGTCTCGCGCTACTGGGCTCGCCACAACCACGTGTCGGCGGTGCATGTGCAGACGTCGCCCGTCGACCCGCGGTCGGTTGACATCCGCCTGTTCGACGACCACGGCCTCGACCTCGACAGCCGCGGCGAGCGCAAGCTCGAGAGCCTCTACTTCCGCGAAGACATCCGCCGCGTCCTGCATTACGAGATGGGGCGCATCGTCCGGCGCGACAGCCAGACCGAGCGTTACGTCGAGGACATGCTGTCGAAGATCGACCTGGAGTCGGTGCGCGGCGCCGCGTCGAAAGTCCTCGTCGACTACAACAACGGGGCCGCTGCGATGGTGCTGCCGCGAGTCCTGCAAGAGATGAACTGCACGGTCATCCCTCTCAACGCATCGCCCGCTGAGGTCATCGTCGAGCAGGACGAGGCCACGTTCCGCGCGCACCTCCAGGAGATGGGAGTCATAACCGCCGCGGTCAAGGCCAAGGTCGGCACCTTCATCGATTCGCCTGGCGAGCGTGGATTCCTGGTCGACGAGACCGGCGAGGTCCTCGACCACGACACCGCCTTTGCGGTGCTGGCCCAGCTCGCGCTGGCGGCCAAGCCGGGCATGCTCCTCGGGCCGGCCTCGGCTTCGCTCGCCTTCTCGATGATCGCCGAGCAGATGAACAGCCGGTTCGTGCCCACCAAGATCACCCCGGGCGCCGTTCTGCGCGCGGCGCAGCACGCCGACGCGGTACTCGCTTCGGATGGCCTGGGCGGCTACTGCTGGCCCGATTTCGCCGTCGCGTTCGATGCCATCTTCACGATCGTCCGCGTCCTCGAGCTCCTGGCCCAGGCCGGAGGCTCGATCGCGGCCTTGAAGCAGCGCATTCCAGCGGTGGCGCACAAGCGGGCGGTGGAGTTCTGCCCCTGGGACATCAAGGGCCGCGTCATGCGGACGATGATGGAGAAGCACCTCAAGGACCGGGTCGACCTCACGGACGGCGTCAAGGTGTTCGTCGATGGCGGTTGGGTGCTGGTCGTGCCCGACCCGGACAAGCCGGAGTACCACATCATCGCGTCCACCCTCGATCCCGTTCGCTCGTCGGCGCTGGTGGACGAGTATTCGGCGCTGGTGAGGTCGGTGGTCGCGGAGGCGGCCCCCGAATCCGAGGGAGTCGTCGAGAAAACCTGAGCGCCTAGAATCTGAAGCCGCCCGAGCGGGCGTAGCTCACCTGGTAGAGCGCAACCTTCCCAAGGTTGAGGTAGCGAGTTCGAGGCTCGCCGCCCGCTCCATCTTCACCTGCCGGCGAACGTGCGCACTCCGTGGTCGCCGAGCCGTTTGATGAGATCGCCGCTCCAGCTCTTCGAGGAGATGAGGAAGGCCATCCGAGGCCGCTCAGCGACGAGGCGAAGGTAGGACGGGGCGGGCCCCCTCGATCCGCCGAGGAGCGTTACAACCTCAGCCTGCAGGAGGTCGGTGTAGGCGAAGCTCCAGGATGGTTCCGGATGGCTCGGACCGCGCCAGATCCGGATTCCGTTGCCGTACAGCTCGATTCGACATCTTCCCGCTCGGCCCAAAAGGGTCTTCACCCGGGCGTAGCGGTCGAATTCCTGACCCATGAGTGGAGTCGCGGGCTCCACGACCGGGGGCAGCTCCTCCCGCGAGGCGCCGGACGGCACCTGCAGCGCCGCACGGAAAAGGATGAGGGCATACCGGATGTAGAAGCCCATCACCACCACGATCCAGAGCAAGGCTCCGCCCAGGATCAGCCCAGCGGCCGTGTCGTTCTTCGAAGGGTCGACGTGGGTGATCAAGAGCCACACAAGGGCGACGAGACCTAAGGGGAACAGCAGCAGGTAGGACGCGACATACAGGAGACCTGCGATCAAGACGCGAGTGTTGGACGCCACCGTTGGCGCGAGCCCGCCCCGGCCTGTCGCGAGACTCTCCTCGGTGCCCGAACCTGACATGTCGCGCCTAGTTTGCTTCGCCTCCCCACGTAGTGGGAGGTCGGCGCGCGAAGCGCGCCGGGTGGGGATGAACAAGTGCCCATACCGGTGGGAGAACAGATCTTGTAGGCGAGCCTCCCTGCGTTTAGCATCGGGCTGAGGGCGTCAGATCGTCACAGGGGAGGGCACCGCCATGCCGACCTACATCTCGTTGATGAAGTTCACCGAACAGGGGATCAAATCCATCAAGGACCACCCCAAGCGCCGAGCGGCGGCGGCGAAGACCATCGCCGGCCTCGGCGGAAAGCTGCTCCACACGCACCTGACCATGGGCCGCTACGACATCGTCGCCATCATCGAGGCGCCGGATGACGAGACGGCGGCCAAGTTCGCGCTCATCACCGGAAGCGCCGGCAACGTCTCCACCGAAACGCTGCGCGCATTCTCCGAGGCCGAATACGACCGCTTGATCAAGTCCCTGCCGGCGTCTGGGCGGGCGGGATCCTGAGGGAAAGGGCCAGCCAGCCCATCAGCAGCGCGGCCAGGATCCCGGGCACGAAGGCCAGCACGGCTCGGCCGGTCGCGTCCCACAGGGCGCCCGAGACGAGAGGCACGACGAACGCGATCGCGTACTGAAACGTGAACACGCCGGCGCTCATCCGGTGCACGTCGCCGGGCGCGGCGATGCGTGGCGGCATGGTGAGCACAACGATGAACGACAGCGCGGCGGCGAAGCCGAGGACCAACGCCCAGAACAGCACGCCGGGTCCAGGCGTGACCACGATGCCGATCTGGGCGACCACCATCAGCGCCGCCGACCCGATGAACCCGATGCGACCGGTCAGCAGCCGGTCCCAGACGGCCACCACGGGCGCCGTCAGCAGCTGCGCGCCGTTGAAGATCGCGAGCGTGGGGGAGATGAGCTGGTGGCGGCCCGTCTGGTCGAGGAAGTCGGGGACGTAGGCGTTGGTGCCGAAGTACACCGCAGACGCCATCCCCATCACGAGCCCGATCCGCACCGTCTGGCCTTCGCGCCAGGACGGCCACCATCGCGTGGGCACTGAGGGCTTTGGCCCCCGCCTCGGCGCCGCGATCGCGATCGCAATGGCGGTGACTGCGACCAGCACCGACCACGTCGCCAGCGCCCAGCGCCAGTCGCCATGGGCTAGGGGAAGCACGCCGACCGGCGTCGTGAGCGCGTTGGGGAGCGTCTCGCCGATGAGGATGCCGTTGCTGTAGACGGCGGTGGCCAGGGCGATGCGCCTCGGGAACCAATCGCGGACGATCGAGGGAAAGGCCGGCTGGCTTACCGCCACCCCCAGGCCCATCAGGAACGTGGACGTGAACAGCACGGGCGTGCTCGGCCCGAGGCCGCGGCTCGCGCCGAACACGGCCACGAAGCCAAGCCCTGCCAAGAGCGCGCCGCGCACGCCGAGCCTGGCGATCAGCAGCGACCCCGGCACCGCCGCCGTCGCGAACAGGAGCACCGGCAGCGATACCAGGGCCCCGACCGACTTCTCATCGAGATGAAGCTCGCGGTGGATGAGAGGTATCAGCGGCGGCACCGCCAGCAGCGTCAGGCGGAGGTCGATCCCGCCCAGCCAGAGCAGGAGGAGCCTGACCCAGTCCTTGCGCGTGAGTCTCACTTCAAACGCATCGCTTTTGTCAAGCCTTGATAATGGTCGCCGTGCCCGGACTCCTCATCGTCGCCTCGAGTGGCTCGACCGACCCCACTCGCGCCAGCATTCCGTTCCACATCGCCGCCAACGGCGCCACGCCTGCCGGCGTCCCGGTGGCTGTCGCGTTTGCCGGTGACGCGGCCGAGCTCCTCAAGCCCGACATCATCGCCAACGTCTACGGCCAGGGCCTGCCGCCGCTGCGCGACCTGCTGGACAAGTGCCTGGAGCAGAACGTTCCCTTCTACGTTTGAAAAGGCTGTGCTGAGGCCCGTGGGGTCTTGGAGTCGATGATGCCCCCCAACGCCACCTTCATCATGCCGCCCGATCTGGTGCGGCTCACCATGGAAGCGGATAAGGTCCTCAGCTTCTAGTCGCGCCGATGGCGGCGAGCGCGCTCGGGTTCTCGAGCGACGAAAGGTCGCCCGGATCTTTGCCTGTGTAGACCGAGCGAACTACGCGGCGCAGGATCTTGGCGTTGCGGGTGCGGGGCAGATCGGTCACGAAGTGAACGGCTTTCGGCCGCAGCGGCTTGCCCAGCGCCGCCGCCACCAGGTCCTGAAGCTCGAGCGCGAGCTGTTCGGTTGCCACCCGCCCCGGGCGCAGGATCACGAAACAGACCAGCGCCTCGCCCTTGAGCTCGTCGGGAATGCCGATCGCGGCTGACTCAGCCACTGCCGGATGCCCGACCAGCACCGACTCGACCTCCGCCGGCCCCAGGCGCTTGCCGGCGACCTTGATCGTGTCGTCGGAGCGGCCCAGCACGTACCAGAGGCCGTCCTCGGGGTCGACGTAGGCCCAGTCGCCGTGCACCCACACGCCCGGGAAACGGGCCCAGTACGTCTCGAGGTAGCGCTCGCGGTCGCCCCAGAATCCCCGCGTCATGCCCGGCCAGGGGTTCCGGATTACGAGCTCGCCGACCTCGCCCCGCACCGAGTTGCCCTCCGAGTCCACGACATCGGCGGCCATTCCCGGCAGCGGGCTCGCGAACGAAGTCGGGCGCAGATGCGTGATCACGTTGCCGCACAAGATCCCGCCCGAGATCTCCGTCCCGCCCGTGTAGTTGATGATCGGGATCCGGCCGCCGCCGATGCGCTTGAAGAACCAGTTGAACGGCTCGGGGTTCCACGGCTCGCCGGTCCCGCCGAGGATGCGCAGGCTCGAGAGGTCGTGGCGCGCGGGCAGCTCGTCGCCGTGGGTCATCAGCCCGCGCACGAGGGTGGGGGAGACGCCGAGGACAGTGACCTTGTGGTCGGCGACCATGCGCCACAGGCGATCCGGCGCGGGATGATCCGGCGTGCCCTCGTACAGGACCATGGTCGCGCCCAGCGCGAGCGACCCCAGGATGAGCCAGGGGCCCATCATCCAGCCGATGTCGGTGTACCAGAAGACAGTGTCGTCCGCGCCGATGTCGAATCCGTGCGCCATGTCCTGCGCGGCTTTGACCGGAAAGCCGCCGTGCACATGCAGCGTCCCCTTGGGACGTCCGGTGGTGCCCGACGTGTAGATGATCATCAGCGGGTCCTCTGGGTCGAGCTCGTGGGTGGGCGCGTGGTCGGCTTCGTCCTCCAGCAGCACCTCCCACACCTGGTCGCGGCCATGCGTCCACGGGACCTCGCGCACCACACGTCGGTGCACGATCACCTTCGTCACCGTCGGGCAGGTGAGCAGGGCGCGATCGGCGGTCTCCTTCATGGGCACGACCTGCCCTCGGCGGTAGAAGCCGTCTGCGCAGATGAGCACCTTCGCCGAGCCATCCTGCAGCCGAGTCGCGATCGCCTCCGGGCCATAGCCCGAGAAGATCGGGATGATCACCGCGCCCACCTTGGCGGTCGCCAGCACCGAGATGGCGACCTCGGGGCACATGGGCATGAAGATCCCGACCCGATCGCCGGGCCGCACACCCAGGCGCCTCAGCGCGCCCGCGAGGCGGCACACATCTCGGTCGAGCTCGCCATAGGTCAGGCGGCGCACATCGCCCGGCTCGCCTTCCCAGATCAGCGCGACCTTGTTGTGGAACTCGCTGCCTCGATGGCGGTCGAGGCAGCTCTGGACGATGTTCATACGCCCGCCGATCCACCACTTCGCCCACTCCTTGCCGGCGGAGAGGTCGACGACCTGGTCGTAGTGACGGTAAAAAGCGATGTCGATGTCCTTGATGGCGGCGTCCCAGAACCACTCGATGTCCTCGTCCGCGCGTCTTAACAGCTCCGGGAATGTCGCAATTCCGTGCTGGTCCATGAACCGCTTCAGCCGGCTCTTCGCGATCACGCCTGGGCTCGGTTCCCAGATCACGTCCCCGATCACGACCGGCTGCATGGTCTCTGGATTCTAGAGGGGTGCGTCCGTACACTCGGCCGTGATGAAGCACCTCCGCCCGATTTCGCGGAGGACCTCGCACAGGTCCTCGAGCCGGCCCACCGTGGCGCGGCCGCGGGCATCATCAAAGCCGCGAGCACGCTCGACGATGAAGGCCTTCGCACTTTCCTGGAGCTGTTCGCACAGAGGGTGCGCGAATCCGAAAAGCCGATCACGCTTACGGAGCTGCAGGCATTCCTGGTGGCCCCGAAGAGGTGGAGCCGCCCACCCGGGCTCTGATCTCCTCAGCCTCCACGTAGAGCTCCCAGTAGTTTGACCAATCTGTGCGGGCGACCGCGAGCGCGATGCGCGGCCTGTATCGCTCCTGCGCCGCGCGCACAGCATGCTGCTGCGCGTAGCACCAGCGGGCCAACTTACGTAACCTTGAAACCCCTACCAGTCCGCTTACCGCCATGCGTAGTCGGCTCGATGTCACCCAAACCTGAGACTGTGCAAGACCCCCTGATAGCCTGCGCCTGAGTGAAGACGGCATTCCTGCTCGTAGCTTTGATCGGATGCGCGGCTTGTGGAGACGCAGCACCCGCCACGACTCAGTCCGGCACGACGCCGGCCGCCACGGCCCTGCCGAATGCGCCCGCTTCGCCGACACCGACACCGCCTGCTCCGGCTCGGGCCATGGTCACGTTCGTCAACGCCCCGCTCACGGTTGGGCGCGGTAGCACTGCAACTCTTCAGGCCAAGACCGCTCCGAACACGTCCTGCTCGATTGAGGTCGATTACAAGTCCGGCCCGTCGAAGGCCGCGGGCCTAGGGCCGTCAACTTCTGACGCGACTGGCAACGTGAGTTGGACGTGGAAGGTCGGTGCCAACACGACGCCCGGTAGCTGGCCGATCATCGTCACCTGTGGCAGTGCCTCGGCTCACACCACGATCAACGTGACTTGAACGGCCGACGATTAGCTCTGGTCGTTCTGCTCATCGTCTGCTTGTTGGCGCTGACCGTGGGAGTTGATCTCGCTTGGCATTCGCATGAGTCCTCGATTGCGAGCCCGGTCGTGAGTACACCTACGGCGACCGCTCAGGTGACGGGCCAATGCCACTCAGTCAACGGACTGCCGGACCCGACGTGCACTCCTGGGGTCGCCGATCCCCGCGTCACGCAAAACAACATCCTCACGACTATTTGCGTCAGCGGCTACACGACCAGGGTCAGACCATCGTTCAGCTACACCGACGCGCTCAAGGCACAACAGATCAGGGCATACGGCTACACCGACACCAAGCCGGCCGACTACGAAGAGGACCACCTGATCGCGCTCGAAGTAGGCGGCCACCCGACCGATCCGAAGAACCTATGGCCGGAACCTCGGACGGGTTCCTACCCAGCGACCCAGAAGGATGGCGTCGAGAACTCGCTCCATACCAAGGTCTGCGCGGGACTGATGACCCTAGCTGCCGCCCAAACAGCGATCGCGAGGAACTGGGAGTCCGCGGCATAGTTGGCCAACCTCGCGCCGGTGCCCTGTAAATGATCTCGCCGTCCATGGTCCCCGCCCGGTGTACCGTGAAGTCGTCCGGCGCCACCAGGAGGACGACCCCGAATGTCGCAGATGTTATGGGTCCATTCGTGCCTGAATGAAGGTCTTACGACGGCTACGGGCGCACACCGGACCCATCTTCTTCTGGATTTTCGGCATTGCAATAGTTGCGACACCATTGATCGGTGTCTCCTACGTGAGAGTCAATTGGCCCACGAAATGGACTGACCAACTGGCTCTCGTAGGCGTGGTTTCAACTGTCGGAGCGGCCTGGTTGGCCTTCCTCGCCGCACTCGTCGCCCTTCTCGCCTACGCCTTGGCCGACGAGAAACCCGACCTGTCAGTCCTATTGGATGGGAAGCCGCTCGAGGCTGGATTCGATCTAAATCTGGCCAACCCAACAGCCGACCGCTACGAGGTTGTCGCGCCGCGATACCTGATCTTCAGGCTCGTCAACCACAGCGGGTTCTCAGCGCGAAACCCAGCAGTCCGCGTCAACTTCACGGAGGCGATGGCGGTGGACCCGGGATTCTCACCACAGTGGGGAGTCACCTACCGGACTGGAGACGACATAAGCGTCCAGTGGAGCGGCGGCGCGGACATATCTGTGCACGGACACTGGGAACAGAACGCGCCGCCATTGAACCTGGTCGGCAGCACCGCGACGTGGGTGCGACAAGGGATTGGCATGACGGTCGAGGTCGTTGCCGAAGGTTTCAGACTGCCTGCCCAGAAGGTGCCGATCCGAATCCACCGCATTCCGACCGATGACCTGACCGTCTGAGAAGCCCGCAGCGGTCGGCTACGCGGTTCCTGAGTCCGAAGACCACCCTCGACCACCCTCTGCCGACCGCTAGAGGCGGCGTAAGTCGTCCAACGGAACGGACGGAAGAAGCTAAGTCGCTTGGGGCTCGTCGTCATCCAACCAACTCGAGTCGAACTGGATTGGGCGACGCAAGTGTTGTTCGGTTGGCATCTCCGTAACTACGATGTTGCCTTCAGAATCGGCCTCCACTTTCACTAGCGTTGACCCAACCAGCTCTCCCGCTTGATTCAGTGGCTCAACAAAGATGGGGCGGACCGCGTGCCCGGCATTTATGTGTTCCTGAACCCGCTCTCGAGCCCATGTCTTCGCGACGCCGAGGATTCGAGCCAAGAACGCGTCGAGAGCCTTATCAGTTAGGTTGTCGAGCGTCTTCATCGCGATGTAGATGAGCACTACCTCACCCCAGGTGACCCCTCTCCCCTTGGGATCTTGGGAGATGACCCGTACCTCCGTGTCGGCATCAGTCAGCCGGTTCGCGAGGTTCTCGAACGGTCCCTCCGCGCCTGCTGAAATGAGCGCGCCTCCTCCCAAACTGACGACCAGTCGCACGGTCATTGCGGCCGGTTTCCGTCCATCACCGCCATCCTAGGTGGTCATCGTCCACGAGCCCGCAAACTGGTTGGGCGGCCGGATTCATTGGCAATAGCTCTATTCGCTAGATAGGATGGCCTTATTGGAGACCCTTGCCCCAGTATTGGTGGGGGCCTTGATCGCGATCATCGGTGGCGTCATCGTCCGTCGCCTTGAGGCAGACCAGGACCGCCGCCATTGGGTACGCGATCAGTTGCGGATGGCCGCTGAGCAGTTCTTAACCGACGCCGCCCAACATCTCAAGGTTTCCGACGTCCGCATGTCTAGGGAGGAAGGATCCGCCACGGTGGCAGCTATGAAAGCTCGGAATGAACGCGACGAAGCGCTCGCTCTGGACATGTCGCGGCTACAGTTGGTTGCCCCTAAGAGCGTTTGTGACAAGGCTGATGAGGTGATGCAGAAGTTAGGTGAAGCATTCATAGCCGCCCTCTACGCGCCGGACCCGGTCAGCGAACACACGGCGGAACAAGAAATCAAGTGGGGGGAGGCAATCGCGGCGTATAGGGCTGCTCGCGCCGAAATCAAGGATTTCGCCGAGGTGGTGAAGCGCCATCTCAGCTAGCCCATCGGCATCGTGGAGTAACCAGGCCGAGCGCGCGATCGCTTCCGTCGTCGAGGCCGAGTGCCCTCTATGCAAGGTCGTGCTGAGGATCCACGACGACCGCGCCTGTTGTCCGTGCTGCGGCGACAGCTACAGAGTTGAACCGAATCGCCTGGAGATCCAGCCATGTCCTGAGCACCGCCGCCGATGCGAACATTGGGAGGCTATCTGGACGGCGCGACTGTGAGCGTTTCAAGTCAAACGGTCGAACTAGACACTCCCCGCCTTCGCCTGATTCCAATTACGCGAACCATGGCGCAAAGGCTCCTCAATCAGGAGCAGCTCGGCTTCGTATGGACGTCGGGGTTTACCCCTCTCGATCCACCAGCCCTCGCGTTCATTGACTCCGTTAGTAAGTTCGCCGGGATGCATCTTCTTGTTGACAAGGACGCTGATGAAGTCCTCGGCTACTCGCGGTTCGAAGCTGACGGTCGCGAGCCGGAGGTGGTCTGGTTGTACTACGGCATCGCCGAACAAAGACGGCGTCACGGTTACGCCACCGAAGGCGCTGGAGCGCAGGTGCGCTGGCTCCTAGACCAACCTCGTGTGCGGCTCGTCAAAGCCGAGGTCAAACGCGGCCACATTGAGTCGCAATGCGTACTTCGGAAACTTGGCTTCACGTTGGGTCCTCCAGGCTTCCAAGAGGTTTGGGAACTTACCCGCCCAAACGCTGACCATTGACGCTCTGCCGACTGGATCTCGCTGTCCTGGGAGCGACGGGCGAACGGTCTCAAGGCATAGAGGAAGCCCAAATCATTAAAGACGTCTCTCGGAATGGGAGAGGGATCAAGGGCAGGAGCGCGAGCGACTCATGTGCGCACTCTGTGGGTCGGTATGGCTGACGCCAACCGCGCGAGGACCGCACGTCCGCACCGGCGGAACGACTGGAGGAGCGGTCCTGGGACGCGGCTGGCCAATCAGTAAGGAGATCCAGGTGCTGGAAGCCGAGCTTGATCGAGCCCTCGAACGGTTGGAACCGTAAACAGCCCACAAAGTGCTAAACAAAGGTGAGGCCAGAAGGGGTATGGACGAGCTTGACGACCGTGCCTGAGTCAGCGGAAGAGTTCATCGCACGAAAAAATGCTCAGTGGGAGAAAGACCGGGCCAATCTCATTCGCACCAAAGACGTCGGACGCCAAGGCAACCACCTTTGGGTGCGCGAGGCATGGACATTCCACGTACAAGGCAGCTACCGAGAAAAGGTGCTCGTGATTGAACGCCTCCGCAGGCACGGACTCCAAGGCGTGGCTGCCTACCGCCAGGACGACATTGAGCCGGCTGAGATCGAGTATCGATTCGGCTATTACATTGTGGGTCGCATCGGAAGAGCGGCCGGCAGATGGACCTGGGGGCAGTTTGCGCCGCTCATCCCGCAAGCCGATCTATCTCAGCTGCTCACCAAAGCTAGGGCACAGAAGACGCTTCTAGACTGACTTCACGGCCTATTCGACGATTTCGGCATCGACTGCGTCGAGGTTGATCTCACCATCTTCAGGCGACGTCTCAACCCCGGACAGGAAGAAATGATGATCGCTCGAACGCAAGTACTCGCCCAGGCGAGCGCGCTGTCCTGCGATGTCCAAGAAGTAGGTCCTGAACGGTTCGGAAACCTCGGCGGCGCGTTGGGCACTTGGCGGCACCGGGAGCTCGATCTCGAGGTACCGGTTTCCAACATCCTCCCTGTTCGTTTGCATGAACACAACCCGATGCCATTGGTCGCGGACGATTTTGAGCGTCATGGCCCACAGCAGGTAGAACTGATCGAAACCGGCATCCGGGCCAGCCCGCAGAACAATGATCTCCCTGGTCAGGAGGATCTGCTCCTGTCCCGGCATCAAAACGCAGAAGTCCCCGATATTTCTACTCGCCCGTTCCGGGCTTAGGAGGTCGAACGCGCGCAGGCCCGAATTCGGACCCTGCCAAAGACGCTGTGCCCACTGGTGGGGAACGCGATTGGTCGGATTGATATTCACTAGGCCGGCGCGGAGATCGCTGACCTTGATGTATGGCACGTCGCCAACCCGCAGATCTTTGGGCGCAGAACCGTGACCACCGCGGACGATCACCTTCTTCGCCTCGATCAGTTGCCCGAGAGTCGCCGACGCAAAGCCAGCGAACGTCGGTGTCTTCATCGCCGCAGTGAAGGCGTCATGGTACCTGCGGTCGTAATACACAGGCACGGCATGCCGGAGAGACAGGTCATGTTTCGGGACGAATTGGAGCGTGGCTGTCGTCTTCCCGTCCCTTAGCGCCTCCATGTCTTCGAGCAATCGATCGTCGATCGTCTCCATCGCGGCGCCGGTAGTCGGGTCGGTCACTTCCATCTTGCGGCCGGTCGTGGGGTCGAACTTGGCGAGCAGACCACCTGATTTCGAAATGCCGCACGTCGGAGCGGTCGAGACCATCACCGCGTCAGTACGGAACCAGCTTGGCTTCGGGATGCTCACTTCAGCTTTCCCTCCACCTTCACCGGCCGAGGCCCGGAACCGTTCCCCTTCCCACCAAGTGGAGCCGGACTGTCCTTGGTCGCCGGGCGTTCGCCCGCTGTCGGACGGGGCCCGCGACCGACCTTCTCGAAGATGTAGAAGTTCGTCTTCGCACGACAGAACTCTTGGAAGGCCTCCATCGGGATGTTGAGCATCCCGCGCAGTTCCAGTCGATCCTTGAGCCATCCTTCCAGCCACCTGTAGTGGTGGGAGAAGAAGTAAGTCTCGGGCAGAACGATTCCGATCCGACCACCCACCCGAGCCAACCGAAAGCAGCGCTCGAGATAAACGAGCCCGATCTCCAGGTCGATGTAGTCGGTCGGGCCACCCATGGCGGCCGCGTTCGCGATCGTATAACCGCTCCGACGCGCGTCCAACCTATTGACCTTCAGACCCTCACCAAATGGCGGGTTGGTGATGACCGCGGTGTACTGCTCATCCGTGAGCGGACCAATGAGGTGCGGATAGTGTTCCTTCCATCGGAACTCGTTGATCGAGTCCCCAATGAGAGTGTGCGTGGAGCCATCGCCGACAGCGAGCATCAACATCCTGGTGAGCTTCACGCCGATGTCGTCGAGGTCCACGCCGTAGACACGCTCATTGGCCCATTTGGTCAGAACCTGCCCAGCCAGATCAGGACGGGCGCGATGCGTCGCGTGGAATCGTGCACTCATTTGTCGGACCGCCTCGAGCAAGAAGCCTCCCGTCCCACACGCCGGGTCGATGAGCTTGTCGCCTTGCTGGATATCCATCGCGATGACGGCAGGCCGGATGACGCGCTGAGGCGTCAGGAACTGCCCCTCTCCCGATTTCATGGCGTGGGTCCTAAAGATCTGGAAGGCCTTGGCCACTACTTCCGCGTCAACGAACAACAGCCGAAAGCGGGCGAGTTCAACGACCGCTTGATAGATCGTCGCATCGTCGAGCTGGAGTTCATCTCGGTCGTCCTTTGAGAAGATCGTGTCGCGTCGTTGGGCGTACAGATCCTTGAACTCGGAGCGAACGTGCGCTGCGGTGCGCTCGATCTTGTCAGCGTCGTCACCCTTGACGCTGAACGAGACCGGCTGGGTCGGGTCCATCAAGGCGTTGGCGTCGCTAGCAAGCTTGGTCAAGACGAGGTGCACAATCTCGCGCAACTGGATGTCACGGCGCGTGGCACGCGTATCTCCGACCACGACGATGTTCAAGAGCCGCTTGAAGGCACCCGTCAACTCCGCATCGGTCGGCACCTGCATCGTGTCCCAGGTCAGCGGCGACACGGGCGGCTTGCTCAGGTCGTCCCCAGGCCGCGGGAGCGGAGCGTTCTCGATCTCGATCCACTTGTTGTCGAGCGTCTTGTAGACGGCTAGGCTGGCTGAGCCATTCGTCCAGTAGCCCATCTTGGCCATCGGCTCGTTGCTGAGGTACCGCATCAACTGGGCGCGGCCGGCGTCGATGTCAGGCGCTTTCAGCTCAAAGACGACCCGCAACGCGTGCCATTCACCCGCGTCCTTCTCGTCGAAGAGGACGATGTCGCAGAAGCCGCAGACGGCGTACTTTTGACCGCGCTCCCGCTTCGTGAGGTCGTGAGGGGTGTCTGGGACCGACCACTCGGGCCTCCACTGGATCTGGTCTTCGCGCCAGTCCAGTTCGCGAAGGGCCTGGAGAACCTTCTGGCGGACGTCCTCCTCGACCTGTGCTCCCGTCCCGCGTCGCTTCATCCGCGAAATAATACCCGATAAAGGGCTGCTCGTTTTTGCCCCAATATGAGTTCAAACCATCTGCGATTAGTCTTGTACGGGGTCAGATTTTCGCTTCGAAGTGGGTTTACGAGCTGCCCGCTTTGTGGCGCGAGACCGTCCGGACAGCCTGGATGACTAGACCGTCTGGATCAGTAGAGATGGTGCGCCACGATCTCGGCTAGCGATTCGAGCGGAATTCTGTAACGGTCGAGGCGGCTCGGCCTGGAGCTGCCGGCCGGGCGGAAATGGAGCTCGTAGTTCGGACCATTTATGGAGGCGAGTGTCGGAACGACATCGCTCGGAATCAGGAGGCACGTTTCATGGAAGCGGCGCTCCGGCACCATCCAACCAAGGGCCACGACAAAAGTTGTCGCCGCCGGCACGAAGTTCGACCTGTTGATCAGGATCTTGCGATAGGCGTCCGGCTCCGGTAGCTGGCCCGTCTTGACCTGTATCCCGAGGGTCACCCCGGTCGTGAGGCGCCTGATTAGGATCTCGTTCGTTTCGTTGTCGGGAAATGGCCGGAACAGGCCGCACCCTTCGAGGAAAGCGAGTCGCCGGATCACCTCCAGCTCGCCCCACGACCCGATTAGCCGGTCTTCATCGGAAACCGGTTCTGCCTCGAGAGCGACAGTTGGCCCCCGCCGCGTTCCGCCCAATCGTTCCGCAAGCCCTTCGAGGGGCACGAGGTCTTCCGTCCAGCTGTGACCCGGGATCGGATGTATTGGCATGTCCGCGACCAGCAACACGCGGCCGCGGTCAACCACCGTTGCGGCTTTCCGCCTGAAGGTAGCGGCGTCAGCCACCAGTACATAGGGTCCGAGGCGGTCGCCATCCAGGTGCACGCCGATGACGAGCTGATCGGGTGTGAAGAGGTGCTTTTCGTACACCGCGATCGGAGCCTCCGGGCCATGAAGGGACGTCTTGCCCTTGACCTGCAACGCGAGGTAAGCGCCATCGGTGAGCCGGTGAACGACGGCGTCAAGGCCGCGGTCCAGCACCGGCAAGAAGACGTGCAGGCCGCCGCCCGATTGTGTGATCAGGGGCGCCCAGACCAAGAACTCGGCTGCTTGCCCGATCGGGTCCTGACTGCCGTGGGGCCAGCCGGCGTCGAGCTCGCCCACGGGCTTGACTAAGACAGACTCAGGAGCCGTTGGCCGTTGCCGATCAGCACCTTCTGAAGCACCGGTTCGGGGATGTCCAGAGTCGCCAGTTCGTCCAGGCAGCGCTTGGGCTGGATGAACGGATAGTCGCTCCCGAAGACGAACTGGTCTTGCAGCCGGCCCTTCATGTCGCGGATCACCTCGCTCGGGATGTAACGCGGCGCCCAGCCGGAGATGTCGATGTAGATGTTCGTCTTGTGCAGCGCCATCGCCAGCAGTTCCGCGTGCCACGGATAGCCGAAGTGGGCGGCGATGATGTTCAAGCTCGGGAACGACGCTGCGACGGCGTCCAGGCGGATGGGCCGCGCGTAATCGAGGCGGATACCCTGACCGCCCGGCTGGCCGGCGCCGATGCCGCTGGTCCCGGTGTGGAAGAGGACGATGAGGCCGAGCTCCTCGCACTTCTCATAGAGCGGCCAATGAGTCTCGTCGTCTGGCGCGAAGGCCTGGAGCGAGGGATGGAGTTTGACGCCCTTGAGGCCGAGGTCGCTGATCCGGTCGAGCTCGGCGACCGCGCGATCGCCCTTGAGCGGGTCGACGCTGCCGAAGCCGGTGAATGATTTCGGATGGTCCTTGCAGGCTTGCGCCACGAGCTCGTTGGGCACGCGCGGGCGGCCGGTGGCGGTTTCCGCATCCCACGCCAGGAGCACCGCGAGCACGTCCAGTTCCTCGTAGTCGCGAGCGAGCTCGTCGAGCGAGCGCCGCACGACCTTGGATCGAAAGTAAGCCTCGGCGGCCTCTATGTAGCCCAGCATCGAGGCGTCGAGCCATTCCGGCGTGGGCAGGTGAACGTGGAAATCGATCGCTCTCACGGCGGGCCCGATGATAGTTGCATGCAGGCGACGCTGTTGGTGCTGGCGGGCGGCGACAGCCGCCGGATGGGCCGGCCCAAGGCCTGGCTCGAGGTGGGGGAGATGACGCTCCTGCGCTGGATGATCGAACGGCTGGGGCCCGCGTTCTCAGAGGTGGTGGTCTCGTTTGCCGAACCCGAGCAGGTGGAAAGGCTGGTGCCGTTCCGCCTGGTGTTCGACCGCAAGCGTATGGCGGGTCCGCTCGCGGGCATCGAGGCGGGGTTGATCGCTGCCCGCCAAGAAGTCACCTTCGCCATCGCGTGCGACATGCCCTATGTCACGCCGGAGGTGGCCGAGATGGCCGTCGCCGCGGCGCGCGGCTGTGATGCGGCGATGCCGCGCGTGGGCGGTCGCCCAGAGCCTGTATGCGCGGCTTACCGGCGCTCTTCGCTAGCGGCTGTCACCGCCGCCCTGGATGCCGGGCGTTTTGCGGCAGCAGACCTCGCGGCCCAGCTTGATGTCACGTGGCTGGAAGGACTCGACCCCGAGCTGTTTCGAAGCCTCAACACGCCCGAGGACTTCGAGCGATTCCATGACGCTTTCCCGGCGCAGCGATAATGACCTGCACGTGAAGATCGTCGTCACCGTCAAGCAGGTCCCCGACCCGAACTCCGCCACCCTCCTCGAGCCCGACCACACGCTCGCGCGCGATCGAGAGGTCGTCCTCGATCCCGGCGACGAATGCGGGATCGAAGAAGGGCTGCAGCTCAAAGAGGCCCACGGCGGCGAGGTGATCCTGGTTTCGATGGGTCCTGAACGGGCCAAAGACGCGATTCGCAAGGGCCTGTCGATGGGCGCTGACCGCGGGGTGCTGATCAGCGACCCTCAGTTGTCAGGGGCCGATGCGCTCCTCACCGCGCGCGTGCTTGCGGCCGCGATCAAGCCCGAGCAGCCCGACCTCGTGATCTGCGCGACCGAGTCGTATGACGGGAGCACCGGGATGGTGCCGCCGATGCTGGCCGAGCTCCTCGGCATCCCGCAGCTGACGATCGCCAAGAAGGTCGAGGTCGACGGATCGACGGTTAGGGTCCACCGCCAGACGGCGGACGGCTATCAGGTCGTCGAGGCTTCGACGCCGGTGCTGATCACGGTCACGGCCGGCATCGCCGAGCCGCGCTATGCGTCGCTGAAAGGGATCATGGCCGCGCGCTCGAAGGAGATCAAACAGGTCGGTCTGGGCGAGCTCGGAGTCGAGCGTGGTGAGCCGGGCGAGACCATCGAGGGGCTCGCCGACGCCGAGGCCCGCAAGGCGGGTGTGATCGTCCAGGACGATGGCAACGCCGTCGACCGCATCCTGCAACTGCTCGCTGAGGCCAAGGTGGTCTAGAGATGGCGAAGGTGTGGGTCTATGCGGAGATGAACGCGGGGAAGCTGCAGGCGACGGCGCTGGAGCTGATGGCCAAGGCCCGCGGGCTCGGTGACGTCGAAGCGATCGTCCTGGGCACGGGCGCCAAGTCAGCCGCGGCTGTTCTGGGCAAGCACGGCGCGAAGGTCGTACACGTCAACGAAGACAAGGCGTTCGACGATTTCATCGCGGAGCCCGCGGCCGATGCGCTGGCGGCGCTGCACAAGCAGGGGGAGCCAGACCTCATCCTGTTCGCGTTCACGCCCGACTCTCGTGACATCGCGGGCCGCCTGGCCGCGCGTATTGGCAAGGGCGTCATCTCCAACGCCGGCGATGTGGCCGCCGCGGACGGCGGCTTCGTGGCCAAGGTGCCCTACTTCGGCGGCGCGAAGATGGCATCGATGCGTGCCAACAGCAAGCCGGCCATAGTGCTGGTGCGTCCGAAGTCGTTCGAACCTTCGGAGTCAGGCGGGACCGCGGAAATTAAAGAGCTCGCTGTCTCGATCGGCGATGGCTCCAAGCGCGCGAAGATCGTCGAGCGGGTGGCGGAAGCGTCCGAGAAGGTCAAGCTCGAGGACGCCAAGGTCGTCATCAGTGGGGGCCGCGGGATGGGCGGACCGGACAATTTCCCGCTTCTCGAGGCGCTCGCCAACGCGCTCGGCGGAGCTGTGGGCGCCAGCCGCGCGGTGGTCGACGCGGGCTGGGTGCCGTATTCGATGCAGGTCGGCCAGACCGGCAAGTCCGTGAGGCCGGGCGTCTACATCGCGGTCGGCATCTCCGGCGCCATGCAGCACACGGTTGGGATGAAGGCGTCCAAGGTCATCATCGCCATCAACAAGGACGCAGAGGCCCCGATCATGAAGATGGCCGACCTCGGCGTGGTCGGCGATGCGCTCAAGATCGTGCCCGCGCTCACCGCCGCGGTCAAAGCCAAGAAGGGCTAACGGACCGCCAAGAGGCCGAACGCCTGGTCGCCGAGCGGATTGAGCTCAGGCGCGAGCGCGACTTCGCCGCCGCGGACGCGATTCGGGATCGTTTGCGCGCGGGCGGCTGGGAGGTGCTGGACAGCGCCGACGGCAGCCGGCTCGAGGCGCTCGAGGCTCCGGCTCGATCAGGCGCCACGCCCGTCGCCCGCGCCGTCACGCTGCTCACGGTCGTGCACGGCTGGCGGCCCGATGTCGAGCGCTGGCTGCTCTCGGTGTTCACCCACTGCAAGGTGGACTTCGAAGCGCTGCTGGTCGACAACTCGGGCGACGTGCGCATGGCCGGCTGGCTGCAAACGCGTGCTGCGGAGAGGCTGCGCGTGGTGACGCTTGATCCTCCGTTGGGTTTCGCCACGGCAGTCAACGCCGGCATCGAGGCGGCGGCCGGCGAGGTGGTCGTTCTCTTCGATCCCAGCGTCGAGCTCACCGGCGACGCGATCTCACCGCTCCTGCAGACGCTGGCGGACCCGACCGTGGTGGTGGCGGGACCGTACGGACTCCGTGGTGCGGGCACACTCAAGGAATTCGAGGAAGACGCGGGGCCCGAGGTCGACGCGATCGAGGGTTACTGCATGGCCTTCCGCCGGTCTGACGCCGAAGGGGTGGGGGGCTTCGACCCCAGGTTCCGCTTCTATCGAATCGCAGATATCGAGTTCAGCTTCCGCCTGCGCGATCGCGGCGGCCGCGCCGTGGCCGTCGCCGGCTTGCCCATCCGAAGGGGCGAGCACCGGCTCTGGGAGGCAGCGACTCCTGCGGAGCGCGACCGGCTTTCGAAGCGGAACATGTACCGCTTCCTGGACAAATGGGGTTCGCGGACCGACCTCCTGATCGGGCCTCAATAGAATTGGCCATCGTGGGCGACGAATTCTCGGCCGAGGTCGCCGAGCTCAAAGCGCGCCGCAAGAAGAACCTCGGCATGGGCGGCCCCGAGAAGATCGCCAAGCAGAAGGAGCGAGGCAAGCTCACGGTCCGAGAACGGCTCGGCCTCCTGTTCGACAAGGACACGTTTGTCGAGCTCGGCCTGCTCGCGCACCAGCAGCCCGTCCGCGGCGGTGAGTTCGATGCGGACGGCACGCCCGCCGACGGCGTGGTCACCGGCCACGGCAATGTCGACGGCCGGCAGGTGTGGGTGATCGCTTACGACTTCACAGTCATGGCCGGGTCTATGGGCGCGATCGGGGAGCAGTTCAAAGCCGCACGCGTTCGCGAGCTGGCCCTGCGCTACCGCAAGCCCATTGTCTGGCTGCTCGACTCGGCCGGCGCGCGCATCCAGGAGGCTGCCGGCTCCACATTCGCGGGCACGGGCTACCTCTTTTACGACCAGGTGGTGATGTCAGGGGTCATCCCGCAGGTCGCCGCGATGCTGGGTCCCTGCGCGGCCGGCACCGCCTACATTCCAGGCCTTTCGGACTTCGTGCCCATGGTCAAAGGCACGTCCTCGATGTCGCTCGGCGGCGCGCGTCTGGTTAAGGCCGCCACGGGCGAGGAGGTCACCGACCACGACATGGGCGGCTCGCAGGTGCACTGCTACGAGTCCGGGGTGGGAGACAACGAGGTCGAGGATGACGCCGAATGCATCGCTGCGGTGCGCCGGTTTCTCTCCTACCTTCCTTCCAGCAACGCCGAGGCGCCTCCATACCACGACTCGGGCGACTCGCCCGACCGGATGGTGACCGAGCTCGAGAAGATCGTGCCCACGAATCCGCGCGCTGCTTACGACGTGCGGAGGGTTGTGAAGGCGATTTTCGATCGCGACTCGTGGTTCGAGATCAAGCCGACCTGGGCCAAGAACATCGTTGTCGGGTTCGCCCGCGCCGGCGGCCACTCGGTGGGTGTGATCGCAAACCAGCCCATGCAGAAGGGCGGCATTCTCGACTCGGACGCCGCGGACAAGGCGGCCCGGTTCATCCGCATGTGCGACGCCTTCAATGTGGCCCTCGTGTACCTGATGGACGTGCCGGGATTCCTGGTCGGCTCGCAGGTGGAGAAGGAAGGGATCATCCGCCACGGGGCGAAAATGCTGTACGCGACGTCCGAGGCGACAGTGCCGAAGATCACCATCGTCATGCGTAAGGCCTACGGCGCGGGGTACTACGTGATGAACGGCAAGGGCTACCAGCCCGACGTGATCGTGGCCTGGCCGTTCGCCGAGATCTCGGTGATGGGGCCCGAGGGCGCGGTCAACATCATCTTCAACAAGCAGATCGAAGCCTCCGACAACCCCGAGGAGACGAGGGCGCGGCTGATCGAAACGATCAAGGAGCAGATCACCCCTTACGTCGCGGCCGGCTGGGGGATGATCGACGACGTGATCGATCCGGCCGAAACTCGCCGCGTGATCGTGCACGGTATCGAGCAGGCGCGCGGCAAGAAGGTCGACCGGCCGTGGCGCAAGCACGGCAACATCCCGGTATGAGCAAAACCGTCATCACCGCCGCGCTCACCGGTGTCCTGGCGACACGCGAGCAGTGTCCGGCGATCCCGTACACACCCAAAGAAATTGCCGCCGAGGCGCAGCGGGCGGCCGAGGCGGGCGCAGCGATCGTGCACATCCACGCGCGCACGGCGGAGGGTGCGGCAGATTGGAAGCTCGAGACCTTCACCGAGATCTTCGCCGAGGTCCGCGCGCGGACCGACGTGATCATCAACTTCTCGACCGGCGCCATCGGCATCCCACCAGAGGAGCGCGTGGCGCACATCCGCGAGCTCCGGCCGGAGATGGCGGCTCTGAACATGGGCTCGATGAACTACGCGATCTACTCCGAGAAGCGCAAGGCCTTCTACCACGATCACGTTTTCGCCAACCCGTTTCATGACATCCAGTTCTTCCTCGAGACCATGAAGAGCGCCGGCGTGCGGCCGGAGATGGAGTGCTTCGATGCGGGCCACATCGGCAACACCCGGCCCCTCATCGACATGGGCGTGCTCGAACCTCCGTTCCAGTTCAGCCTCATCATGGGTGTGCTGGGCGGCATCCCGGGCACCACGCGCCACCTGGTCGACCAGGTCGACGGCCTGCCCGCGGGGTCGCACTGGCAGGTGATCGGCATCGGCCTCAACCAGTGGCCGCTCGTCGCGGCGGCGATCACGATGGGTGGAAACGCCAGGGTCGGCCTGGAGGACAACTTTTACATCGAAGGGGGGAGGATGGCGAAGAGCAACGGTGAGCTGGTCGAAAAGGCGGCACGCCTGTGCCGCGACCTCGGCCGCGAGGTCGCTTCGATCGCCGAGGCCAGGACGCAGCTGGGCCTTGACCCAGAGCCAAGACCAGCCCGCACCCTCGGTCGGTCAAAGCTGCAGTCGTGACTGAGGTCAAGGCGGAGCTTGTGGGCAGCGTCTGGAAGATCACGGCGAAGCCCGGAGACAAGGTCGCCGAGGATGACGTTCTCCTGATCCTGGAGTCGATGAAGATGGAGATCTCTGTCACGGCGCCGCGCGCCGGCACCGTTCGTGAGATCCGGGTCAAAGAGGCCGAGGTCGTCAAAGAGGGCCAGGTCCTGGTCGTGCTGGAATGAGCGAGCCGTCATAGACGATGCCGAAACCCGCCCAGCTTCTCCTCCAGCACCAGCGACTCTCCGATCGCGAGCGGGTGCTGCGCGACAACATCGAGCGCATCGAGGCCGCGCTGGCGTCTGACCCCGAGGTGGTGCAGCTCGAGGAGAAAGTCGAAGCCGCCCGGGCGGCGCAGCAGGCTGTCGCAGCGAGGCTTCACGAGTCGGATCGCGCCCGCGAGGACCACCGGAGCCGGCTGCGCACGCGGGAGAAGGAGCTGATGAGCGGGCGCATCCGCAACCCGACCGAGCTCATGCAGATGTCCGAAGAGGTCAAGCACATGAAGGCGCGCTTCGTCGAGGAGGAGGACGCCGAGCTCCAGCTGATGGAAGACGTCGAGATCGCCGATGACACGATGAGCGTCGCCACCGCCGAGCTCGAAGCGGCCCGCGCGCGCGCTGCTGCCGAGGCGCCGGGGTTGCGAGCCGAGCTGGAAGCCTTTCAATCCGAACTTGCCGAGGTCGAGTCCGCAAAGGAACAGGTCTGGGCCGAGGTCCCGCCTGCGGCGCGCACCGCATACACGCGTCAGCGCGTGCAGCCGGCAGTGGCCGTGGTCGCGAACAACCAGTGCACTGCGTGCCGGGTCACGGTCACGTCGAGGGGCATGCAGATGCTCCGCCAGGGGGACGAGATCGTGCACTGCGAGAACTGCGGCCGCATCCTGGTGGTCGCCTGAAGAAGGTCCTGCGGCTCTACACGGATGGCGCGGCGCGCGGCAACCCGGGCCCGGCCGGCCTGGGCGTGGTCATCGAGGACGACCAGAAGCTGCGGTTGCGCGGCTTGCATCGATACCTAGGCGCCGCCACTAACAACGAAGCCGAGTATCACGCGCTCATCGAAGGCCTCAAAGCTGTGGCGCCCTGGAACCCGGACCGCCTCGAGATCTATCTGGACTCGAACCTGGTTGTGGAGCAGGTCAAAGGCAAGTACCGGGTCAAGAAGCCGGAGCTGCAGAAGCTGCACGAGCAAGCGATGGAGCTCCTGAAGCAGTTTGGCGACTGGACCATCGCCCACGTCGAGCGGGATCGCAACAAGGGTGCGGACGCCATGGCCAACCGGGCGATAGATGAACATGTCGAGCGCGTTAAGAAGGCCAGGGCGGCTGGGTAGAATTCACCCCGGACCGAGGCGGACGGGCGACCGCCGATGTAAGTGAATATGTTGGAGGAAAGTCCGGGCTCCAAAGAGCAGGGCGCTGGGTAACACCCAGTCGGGGCGACCCGAAGGAAAGTGCCACAGAAAACTACCGCCGGGCAGTGCGTGTCTCCGGAGACGAGCTGTCAGGTAAGGGTGAAAAGGTGGGGTAAGAGCCCACCGGCGGCCGGGTGACCGGTCGGCCAGGCAAACCCCGCCCGGAGCAAGACCAAATAGGAGGGCGTTCACGGCGGCTCGCCGAGCCCTCGGGTATCGGTCGCTAGAGACGCCGGGCAACCGGCGTCCCAGACAGATGGTCGCCGTCCCGCAAGGGACACAGAACCCGGCTTACAGTCCGCCCTCGGTCCACCTTCTGTATCCCAAAAGCCGCAGGTTGCGGGCCGCAGATTGCGGTCACAGCTTCACATCTCGCAGCGGCGAGGGGCTTGGCGGACTCGATAGAACCGTGCGGCTCAACAGTAAGTCGCTGGCCAACCTTCTGTGTACCCGGTACAGTCGGTTCAAAGAGGACGCGCTAGCAGTGGATGGTCGCGCCCGAGCGCAATCCGCCCATCGAGGTCGAGGTCCACTTCGTGGCCGTAGGTGCGGGCACGCGCGTCGAACTCGAACACCGAGGCTTCCAGGCGTACGGTGACGAGCGCGGCCCAGAGGTCCGCGATTCTTACGCGGGAGGCTGGCCAGGTGTGCTCGAACGGTTCGCTGCGCGCGCCGAGGCGAAGGCATCTCGCCTTCCTGAGCCTACGACCGGCCCGTAGGCTGCGCGCCAAGCGCGTGAGCGTGCAGCAGTACGCTTCTGCGCCAATGGACCCGAGCACCGCGGCGGCGTGGCGTGACCTCTACATCGGGATGGTCGGTGCCGGCGCATCGCTGACCGGCCTGACCTTTGTCGCGATTGCGCTGGACCCGCACCAGATCGAGCGCACACCTCTGCTCCGTTTGCGGGCCGCGAGCGCGCTCTGGTGCTTTGTCAGCGTGATGTTCATCGGGCTCGCGGTCCTGACGCCCAGACCCTTCACCACGGTGGCGTCGGTGGCCGTGGGTGTGGGCGGTCTTTCGGGAGCAGTCCTCCTTTCCGTGCGAACGATCCGTCAGCGCATCTTCCGGCAGCCGCATCCAGGCGCCACCGTCTTCCGTGCCGCCGGAAATATCTTCGGGTTCGTCCTCGCCGGTGTTGGCGGCCTTTCGCTGATCGATGTCGAGCGGGGTTGGGTGTTTGCCACCCTTGCGCTGGCCTGCGTCATCATGCTGTCGAGCGGGATCTTCGCGAGCTGGCTGCTGGTCCTGCAGATCGGGGTGCCGTCCAGCGAAAAGCCCTGAGCTCCACGTTATCCCGGTGTTGCTCGGCGGCGGCGCTCGCCTCTTCGAGAACCTCGGCGGGGCCGACGTGCAGGTGGAGCAGGTGCGGGCGGTAGAGGCACCAGGGGTCACACACGTCAAGTACCGAGTGCGGTCAGGCTCGTGATGCGGGCAGCGGAAGGGGTGGTGCGTTACATCGGGTGCCGTTGAGGGCGGTCGGGGCTAACGTGATGATGGGGCGGGAAATATCGCTAGCAATCAGGGCCAAGTGGTGGTGGTAAGGATGGCGTCGATCTGTCCGACCGCAAGCCTCATGCCCTTCTCCGTTCCCGCACCGGGCACCTCACCGTCCGGGGTCGGAGCGAACTTGCAGGTGATCGTCATGGTGGTCTTCTCGGGCGTCTCTACGAGTCGGACCTTGATGGACGTGGTCGGCGGGTCATCGTTCGGCCCGCTGTCATCAGCGTTTCCTTCCTCGAACGCGAGCGAGCGCGGAGGGTCGACCGAGATGATGCGCCACCACGCGTGGAGCTTCTCGCCGTCCGGCCCGGTCATGTAGTAGGTGACCCGGCCGCCGTCGCTCAGATCGTGGTCGACGACAGTGGCGGGGTAGGTCGGCGGTCCCCACCATCGTTCTAGCTGCCGGGGGTCGGCCCACACCTGCCAGACCCGCTTCGCCGGTTTATCGAACTCCGCCACTATCGTGAGCGTCCGCGCAATCGGGTCGCGATCTACAGCGATCACCGTCATGACCTGTCTCCGTCTACTGGTTGCGCGAGAACGTCGCCGATCCGGTCAAGTCGACCAAGCCAGAGCTGCTCGAACTCGGCGAGAAGTGCTTGCGCCTTGGCGACGGTGTCGATCTCGGTCTGGACGAGCTGCTGACGGCCATGCCGCCTCAGATGGACGAGGCCGGCCTCCTCCAGGACCGCCACGTGCTTCTGCACCGCAGTCGTGCTCATCGGATACAGGCGGGCCAACCCGGAGACCGACAGCGTCCCGCTCATCGCCCGGCGGATGACGTCTCGCCGGGTGCGGTCCGCCAGCGCCCGGAAGATGAGATCGGCGCGCCACTCCTCGTTTGCTGCACGACCTACAACCATATGGTTGTAATGTTATCAGGGGTGGGCGCTACCCAACCCTCCGGGCCGAATCAAAGAGGTGGAGAGAACGATGAGGTTGACGACGACGACCAATGTCTCGGTAGACGGCGTGATGCAGGGGTTGGGCCGAGATGACGAGGACCGCCGCGGTGGGTTCGTCCGCGGCGGATGGGTCATTGCGCTTACCGGTACCGAAGAAATGGACCATATCAATGAGGTCTACGGTGGCGCGACAGCGTTTCTGTTCGGCCGGCAGACCTACGATATCTTCGCCCGGTCCTGGGGAGCGGTACCCGAAATGATGGCTAGCCCGATAGGCGTCGCGCTGAATGGCCGGCCCAAATACGTGGTGTCGACTAGCCTTACCGATCCGACGTGGGCGGGCACGAGTGTCGTCGCCGGCGACGTCGCCGCGGCCATCCGTGAGCTGAAGACGCAGCAAGACGGCGAACTTGTGGTTCCCGGCAGCGGTTTCCTCGTCCGATGGCTGCTCGCAAACGGCCTGGTCGACCAGCTCGACCTGCTCATCTATCCCGTAATCATCGGCCAGGGGACGCGGCTGTTCTCGGATTCGGGGCCGGACATCGCGCTCGAACTGGTCAGCTCGCGGACCACTTCGCGAGGCATCACCATCCAGACGTATCGGACTGCCGGCCGCCCGGAGTACGCAAAAGCGACGGCCGACCCGAACATATGAAGACCTCTGCACTGACCCAGGCCGGCCTTGACCGGCTCCACCAGGCGATGGCGGCCCGGGTCGAGAACCGCAGCCTGCCCGGCATCGTGACATTGGTCGCCCAGGGCGACGACGTCTACGTCGACGTGATCGGCGCCATGGCGTTCGGCGGCGAGCGGCCGATGCGGCGGGAGACGATCTTTCGCATCACCTCTATGACCAAGCCCATCCTTGGCGCCGCGACGATGCTCTTGGTCGATGACGGCCGGCTGGCGCTGGACGAGCCGGTCTCGAGACTGCTCCCGGAGCTGGCTGCCCGCCGCGTACTGAAGCGGGTGGACGGCCCGCTCGACCAGACCGTTCCCGCCAACTGCCCGATCACGGTCGAGGATCTGCTCACGTTCCGGCCGGGCTATGGCTTCATCATCGTCGAGCCCACGACGTTTAATCCGCCCTATCCGATCATCCAGCGAGCCGAGGAGCTCCAGCTCGCCATGGCGCAGCCGGACCCCCGCACGCCGCACGACCCCGACGAGTGGATCGCCCGCTTCGCAACGCTGCCGCTGATGTACCAGCCAGGCGAGCGCTGGCAGTACAACGTCGGCTCGCTCGTGCTCGGCGTCCTGGTCGCCCGGGCGGCGGACCAGTCACTGGGCGTCTTTCTCCACGATCGCCTCTTCGAGCCGCTAGGCATGCGCGACACCGGCTTCGTCATGCCTGCCGACCAGGTCGGCCGGCTGCCCACCGAGTACGCGACCGACCTCTCCACCGGGAAGATGGGCGAGGTGACGATCACCGGCCCGGACGTGTGGACCACGCCGCCGCCTTTCCCTTCCGGGGCGGGCGGCCTGCTGTCGACGGTTGACGACTACCTGGCGTTCGCCCGCCTGCTCCTCGGCCGGGGCGTGCACCAGGGCCGGAGGCTGCTGTCCGAGGCGTCGGTGGATGCGATGATCACCAACCACCTCACGCCAGAGCAGATCGCGGGCGGCGGCGTCCTGCTCGACGGCCAGGGCTGGGGATACTGCCTCGGCGTCTCAGTCATGCCGGACGCCGTGTCCGCTCCCGGCCGCTACGGCTGGAGCGGCGGCTACGGCACGACATGGTTCAACGACCCCAACCGCGGGCGGATTGCGATAGCACTGACCCAGGTCTCCGACTTCCTGTTCAACGGGGGCCTGACCCAGTTCAAGGAGCTGGCGGCGCAGGCTTAGTTATCCGCGGATCAAGAATCGACCACAAGCTGCAGGGTCGCGATGCGCCACGCGTGCCTAGCGATTCGGGACCGCGAGGCTCCGGGAGACAGTAAGTTAGACGTACTGGTACGCATCCAGTACGCAGCCCCCCTGAATCGCAGCGTGTCATTAGGTGTCGTTCTGTATTCGTAACGGGCGGTGTGAACTCACCGATACAGAACCCGGCTTACAGTCCGCCCTCGGTCCACCGCCCCGGGTTTTGAGTACGAATCGGCCCCCTGACTGGCGAGTCAGAGGCCAAAAATACGCAAAAAATACGCAGGCGGGCTAAGACGGCTCGCATACGCTCAACTCACGGTCCGCCGGCCTGAGCGCCGCGCGACGTTGAGCGCCATGCGCGACTATCGGCGCTTGACAACTGGTTGCTTGACAACTGGTTGCTTGACAGCTGCGTGCTTGACAGCTGGGTGCTTGACAACTGGGTGCTTGACAACTGCCAGTTAACAATTAATCTTCGAGTGTCGCTGTCGGCCGACTGATCACTGGACTCCGACTGATAGGTCGCGTGGAGCGAGCTGGATATGAGCCGGACCAGCTGGGAAGGTGTGAAGTAGGAGGGGAAGCGAGAATGGGATCATCGTTGCTGCGGCTGCGAAAAGGCATCAGCCTCACCGTTATGGCGTGTCTCGGAGTGTTCGGTTCGGTTACCACGGTGTCCGCTCAACCCGCGCCGTCGCAACCGGCGCCTGCCCCGTCTGAAGTGATCGCATCTGGCGTTCTTACGAACGCCCAGGGGCATGCCGACCCCAACGGCGAAGTGTATGTACTCGCGCTCCCCGATCAATCCGACATGATGGGTCGGCCGGCTGGGGAGCAGTTCGCGCTTACCCTTGCCGGCTTCGCTCGCACCAACGCGCAGGGGAACTACGTGGTGAATGTTTCGCCTGCGAGCCTCATGACTACGAACGGTCGGCACGGCTACCTAAACCTGCAGGTGATCGCGGTCTCCGGGGGAATGGTGATGCAGTTCGCCTACAGCGTCGCCCATGCCGGCAAGGCCTGGCGCGTCGAGGGTGGTGCGAACTCGACGCCCTCGACGTCGTTCGATTTCAGCCAACGCACCGTCACCGGGACGCCCGTCGCTGCGACGGCTGCGCCGGGGTCATCCGCGGCTCCTTTAGGTAAGGGGATGAAGCCTGCGGCACGAACGGCTGACGCTTCCCTGGGCGTCGCGTCGGCAACCTCTATCACTCCGGCGACACCGACGCCTGCCCTTCAACAGCTGCGGCAGTCTACGCAACTCGCTTCAACGGCAGGTGCGATCCCTGCGATCCCAAGGCCCGGGTTTTGCTGGTTCTATTGGGGCACGGAGTATTTCAACATCCCAGAACATTTCCTTGACGCAGAGACTTACGGCGGCAACATCCCGGTTACCGTCATTGAAGGAACCAACTCCTCCACCACGGCGACGCTGGGCATCGCCTATTCCTATTCGGGCGCGTCGGGCACGTGGGGCGCATCCGGTACCGCTTCGATCACTGATTCCTCAACGCATGCTGTTTCGAACACATTCTGGAGCACGCATTCCGTTTACAACCGCGTCAACTACCGCGACCTGCGCAACACTTGCGGCGGTGTCTGGCGAGAGCCATACAGCTTCTACGACCTCCTCACAGCTGACGGCGGCCCGGTCGGTATTACGTGGCAGTGGAACTGCGGCCGGCACACTCCCGGTCAGACTTGGTCTTCAGGAAGCGCCACCTCCGCAACCATCGGCGGCGGCGTGAACCTTGGCGTTCTAAGTGTTTCGGCTCAACAGGGATACGGAACCAACATTCAACTGACATACCAATTCAACGTGGCGGGAGAAATCTGCGGGAACAACCGAAGTGGACCTCTGTCGTCCTCGCTCCTCGAAGCTGATCCGTTCTGACCGTGGCGACTCGACCCTGCGCCTCGCTGGCCACTGCGGGCTCCGTGCTGGTGCTCGCGTGCGCGTGTCAGGGAGGCGAGGTGGGGTCGGGGCCAGACGGGATGTGGTCGGGACCGGAACTCTCCACAGGGGGACCCACCAACTGGGCCATAGCCGGTATCCCGGCCGTGGGTCCCTCCAATCACGCGGACATCGGCGAGATGTTCCTGTGCCTCACCGGACCGGGCCGGGCCGTCATCACCGACGTCCGGCCCGTTCAACCCGTCGGCACTGTCGAAGTTGTCGCATTCGCGGTGCGTCCCAACCCCACGCTCAGAGGCGCTGACATGCTGGGTTCCGGCTCTGGCACCCTGCAAGACAATGGCTTCAACACCGCGGATCGGATCGTGGACACGCAATGCGTCTCCGGGTCGGGTCAGGGTTATGAACTCGGCCTGGAACTCACCGTGCCGCCCGGCACGAACGCGGGCACCAAAGGGTTTCAGATCGACTACACAGTTGGCGACCACACTGCAAATCTCACGTACCCGGTGGGCGCCATACTCTGCTCCACGCCGAGCGTCAAAGACGCACCGTGTCAGCGCCTGTACCAGCAGTTCGGACTATCCATAGGCCCTTGACGCAAACGCGGCGGGTCGGCTCGACCACTTCGACTGCCTGCACACGCCCTTGAGGCCCTGCTTGCCGACAAACGACGGTGTCCACCGCCGTCAGCCGGCGTTAATGCTCTGGACACTGTTTTCGTCCACGATGGCGGTTCTGGACGATCTCGCCGCGGCGCGCGGCCGGCGCTAGCACCATGGGCGGTTGATCGACGCTAAGGGGTCAGCGGGCCCCCCACTGGAACCAGCGGATGCCGATGCCCGCGAAAACGACCGTGTAAACGGTGCTCGCCGCCAGCGCCAACCACGTGTCGCTGTTCCAGCTAGCTGGGTTCATCGCGCCTGACAGGAGCGTCTCCACCGTCCCGCCTGGTGACCATCGGGAGATGAGCTCGAAGGTCGTGCCGAAGACGGTCGACTGGCCGAACAGGCCCAGGGCGAACAGGGGTAAATAAGCGATACGCCCGACCGCGTTCAGCGTGTCGGCGGATTGGACCAGGCCGGCCAGCGCTTGACCGACGCTCAGGAAGAGGGCTGAGCTGAAGATCACGCAGATGAAGGTGAGCAGATACGCTACCAAGTAGTCTTCGAGCCCTGGCGAATTCGAATCGGCGTTCTGAAACACGGTGTAGCCCACGAAGAGGTGGGCCGCAACCAGCACCACGAGTGCCGTCGCCAGGTTCGCGGCGACCTGCACGAGGAGGCGGCTGGCCATGATCACCCAGGTGGGCGCTGGAGTCACGCGTAGGCGCTGGAAGACTCCCTTTTCCCGATCTCTCGCCACAGTCATCGAGTAACCCAGGATCGCGATCGACGCCATGCCGAGAGTCAGCGCGGCCGCGACCTTGAACTCTGGATCACCCAGCACGATTGCGCGTTTGAAGGCAGGAGAGGCAAATAGCGCATAGAGGACGACCACCGGCAGAGCGAAGCTCAGCAGCAGCGCCCGGTTGTTGCGCAGCTGCACGGTGAAGTCGGCCTCCAGGAGCGCTCTGAAGATTTCGGATAGCGCCGGTGCGCGCAGGGGAGGCGAGACCGACCGTGTCTTGACCGCGCTTGGCTCACTCACGGACTTCTCGTCCCGTGAGGCCGATGAAGACGTCCTCGAGCGTGACCTGGCCTCTTGCGACCGCGAGCACATTAGGGTCGTCTTTGTGCTTCTCGATCAGGCCGGCAGGCGTGTCGACGGTCAGGATCTTGCCGTTGTCCATGATCGCGACGCGGTCGCACACCGACTGCGCCTCCTCCATCGAATGCGTGGTCAGCAGGATACTGCGGCCGCTCTTGCGGATGCCCTCGATTCGGTCCCAGAGCTGACGCCTCGCCTGCGGATCGAGGCCTGACGTCGGCTCGTCAAGCAGGACGAGCGGAGGGTCGTGGACTGTCGCGATGAGCAGCGACAGCCGCTTCTGCTGCCCGCCTGACAGCTGGCTGAAGCGCCTGGACGCTTCGTCGCCCAGGTGGATTTCGGTCAAGCGCTCGACGATCGCCGGCTTTGTCAGCGGCACTCCGTACAGACCGGCGTACAGCTTGACGATCTCGCTGATCTTGAGCTCGGACTGAAAGCTCGTCGACTGGAGCTGGACGCCGATCAGTGCTTTGGCCAACCCGGGGTGGGCTCGAGCGTCGACCTGGCGGATCAGGATCGAGCCGGAGGTCGGCTTGACCAGTCCCTCGATCGCGCTCAGGGTGCTTGTCTTGCCGGCTCCGTTCGGACCCAGGAGCCCGAAGATCTCGCCTTCGTTGATATCGAGCGAGACCCCATCCACCGCTCGCTTGGCGCCGTAGCTGACGTGCAGGTCTTTGACCTGGAGAGCAAGACCAGTCACCGGCGGCGCTTCAGAGGTCACACCGTTTACACGCAGGCTATACCCCTAACAGGGGCTGGCGGTTGCGAGGGCCTTCGCTGGAGCATTGATCACGTTGACTCAACACCGTCTGGAACCCATGGCCATTGATCGTTCCTTGCACTGCCACCTGCCCGCGCGACGGCAGTTTCCCGCTCGCTTTCTCAGGCAAGCGCAAAATAGTCGAGCTGTCGATCGTGTACACCGTGGCGTCAAAACGAATTGTTGACGCCCCACTGCGCTGACTCATAGCAGTCATATATTTTGCGCCCGCGATCTCAAGGTCCGGGCCACCAAGCCCGATGAGACTCCTGAGTTCGCGCTAGCCCAGGCCAGCTCTGGCATTCTTCCGCCATGAGCCGGCAGCCCGGGGGCATACGTCGTTTGGCCGACCTGGCCGGGACGAACCCGGATCGGCTGTCGGGCATCTCCGACGGCATCTTCTCGGTCGGCATGACGCTACTGGTCCTGGGCCTCGTGGTGCCGGCCTTGAGTGGCTCGAGCACCACCGAGAGCCAGCTCTGGAGCGCATTGAAAAATCTTGGTCCCAGCGTCCTCGTCTACACGACGAGTTTCATGACCCTTGGCATCTTCTGGTTGGGACAGGGCACGCAGTTGGGTCATCTGGAACGCAGCAATCGCAATTACGTCTGGATCCACCTCGTGTTTCTGTTCGCGGTGACCATGGTGCCGTTCTCGACGCTTCTGCTGGCTCGCTTTTACTGGCTGGAGCCGGCGCTGATCGAATACTGGCTCAACATCGTGCTGCTCGGCGCGACCCTGTTCGCGAGTCTCGAGTACGGCCTCCGCGCCAACCTCTTCCGAGAGGAGGGTAGGGCCGAAATGGCGCATCTCATGCGCGGGCGCATCTTGATTGCGCAGTCGCTGTACGCGGCCGCGACCGCGCTCAGTCTGATATTTCCGACCTGGATCAGCATCGCCCTGATCATCCTGATCCAGGTAAATTACGTCCTGGCGCCCCGGATCCCGATCCTGCACCGCTATTGAGGGCCCTGACTACCGACTGTCCTCCAATCCGCCCGCGTTGGCTGCGGGCGAGTAGGTCCAGCCCGCCACGATGGCTGTTGAGACGAGCACGATCATGTCCAGCGTCCGAGCCCGCAAGGCGCCCACTGCGCCTTCGAAAAAGAACTCTCCTGAATAGGCGATCACCGGCAGGCTGAGAATCAGCTGGAAGACGTCGTCGCGCAGACCTGACGGAGCCGGCACGCCGAAATGCAGGACCTGGCGGCCGATCGGAGACCAAAGCAGGATCGGCACCGACAGAACTGCCGCGACCAGAAACCGGTTGCGCATGTATTTGACCGCCGCCGCGTCCATCGACATCCCAGCGTGCCCGCCGTGCTCCATAACGTCGTGCGGGGAGCGCATCACCATGTCTACATCCTGAGCAATCTTCGATCTCCTGTCCGGCGGATGCAGGTGTTCGCCCGTTGAGCGCATCCTGCACGTGACATGAACGAGAACCTGAGCCTGGGCCGCATCTTTGGAATCCACGTCGGGTTGAACTGGAGTCTGTTGGTGGTTGCGGCGCTGATCGCCTGGAGCCTCGCCACCAGCCTTCTTCCGTCGGCCTCTCCCGGCCAGACCTCCGGCGCTTACTGGACGGCCGGAGTGATATCAGCCTTTGTTTTTCTGGCTTCCTTGCTTGCACATGAGCTGGCGCACTCCGTAGTTGCAATGCGACGTGGCGTCAAGGTCGAGGGGATCACTCTCTGGCTGTTCGGCGGAGTGTCGAGGTTCAGCAGTGACACCGCCTCTCCTGGTGCGCAGGCCCTGATCACTTTTGTTGGACCGCTCACAAGCCTCGTGCTGGGCGTTCTGTTCTATCTCGTTGCAGTCGCAACTGGCAATGGCGCGCACCCTGGGCTGTTCTCCGCCACCCTGGCCTGGCTGGGTTACATCAACATCTCGCTGGGAGTCTTCAACCTCGTCCCCGCCTTCCCGCTGGATGGAGGCCGGCTGCTGCAGTCGCTCATCTGGCTGCGCACGGGCGATCGGCTGCGAGCCACCCGAATCGCGGCCCGCATTGGCATGTTGTTCGCCTACCTCTTGATTGCGTACGGTCTGGCCACCTTCATATTCGCGGGCAGCCTGATCGGCGGCGTCTGGTCAGTCTTCCTCGGCTGGTTCCTCCTGAGCGCCGCCCGCTCCGAAGAAGTCGGCGGCCTGATCCGCCAGGCTCTCTCCGGGATGACCGTCGCTCAAGTCATGACCCCCAATCCTGTTCAGGCTCCGGACGACATCACCGTCGAGGATGCGCTGCATGGCTACGTCCTTGCCTCTCGGCACTCGACGTTTCCAACCCATGACGCCGCCGGCCGGCTCAGCGGACTCTTGACGTTGACGGCTCTAAAGAATGTGGCCACGGCTGCTCGTCCGACGACCCTGATCAAAGAGATCATCTGTGCGCTCGACAAGGTGTCCACGGCGCGCTCGGCTGACCCGATCACCAACCTGCTTGCTGTCTCCGATGGCTGCAGCGAAGGCCGCACCCTCGTTGTCGATGGCGGCCGGTTGGTGGGAATCGTCTCCCCCAGCGACATCAACCGGCTCCTGCAGAAGTCCGTGTCGGGCCGGTCCCAGGCGGCTGCGGGCAGCGCGGCGCCGCGATTCCAACCTAGGCAGGGCAGTTAACTCGGCCGACTGCAGAGGGGACCAGTCGCCTCCTACACTCGCGTCGATGTCCAGACTCCGGCCCGGGCGGCGAACCGCAGCGGTCATCGCAATCCTCCTGCTGCTTGTTGTAGCCGGGTCCGACTTCTTCATTGCGGACTTCTGGGTGAGCCACCCGATGCTTACCGCCATCGTCTCCGCGCTCGCGGTGGTTGTCCTCTCGGTGGCTGTGATCGAGGTCGTCCTCAACCGCCGCTCTGAACGGCGCTGGCGAGTTCTCGCCCAGACGGCGCTCATGGAACTTGCCGAGGCGGCCACCCGGGCTGCTGGCCCCTAACCGGCTGCAGAACGCTGATCCATGGGAGAGGTCAGCTATCCGGGCCATATCGAACGGGTGTCGGATAATCGCCCAATGCCGGAGTCGTCGGACTTCCACCTCGGCGCGTTTATCGTCGCCGGCGTCTATTGAGATGAGCGCCCCAGAGCATCCGGGCGAGGACGCCAAGCCCGAGCAGAGCGCGCCGCCCTCCTTCGGGTCCACGGTGACGATCCTCTTCAGTGACATTCGCGGTTTCACCGAGTACACCGATGCTTACGGCGACGCGTCGGCATACCGAATGCTCCAGCTTCACAACAGCCTCCTGAAGGAGCAGGTCGCCCTCTATAGAGGGCACGTCGTGAAGACCCAGGGCGACTCCTACATGGTGTCGTTCGAGTCGGCCCGGACAGCGGTGACGTGCGCCATAGCGATCCAGAAGGCCATGAGCGAGGGACGGCGGGAGGGCGCCGTCATGCAGGTCGGCATCGGCATCAACACCGGGGAGCCGGTGCGAGAGGGAAGCGACTTCTTTGGCGGCACGGTCAACCTTGCGGCTCGCATATGCGGCGTCGCCGCGCCGGGACAGATCCTGATCTCCGAAACGGTCCGGGCCGTGACCGGAAGGATGGACGGCAGCACCTTCGTCGACCAGGGCGAGTTCGAGCTCAAGGGTTTTCGCGAGCGCCAGCGCCTCTACGAGGTCGACTGGTCCGACCTGGCGGCCGCCCAGACTCCAGCGCCCTCCACGGTCCAGCCGGCAGCCTCACCGGAGAAGAAGGGCCAGCGCATTGAGCCGGGGGTCACTACTGGAGGTAATGCGCTTGAGCGATCATCGGCCATCGCGCGCGGGACTCCCTCGCGGTGGCCGGCCTTCTTGCGCACGCCCCCCCGCAAAGCGGCCGCCGTCGCGATCGCCGTTCTCCTTCTTGCTCTCGTAGGAACGACTGCTTGGGTCGGCGCCAATGCTCTCCGCCATCCGTCCTCCGGCCCTACGTCCTCTGACCATACGTCCTCCGACTGCTCGGCGCTGCGGCCGGCGGCGTCGCTCACTGCAGGCGGCCTCGCCGGGTGCGGCGTGAGCATTGGCAACAGTCTGCTCGACCTACGCTGCGGTGGGATCAGCGCGCTGCCCGCGGGAGTGGAGCTGCAGGGATTCGACATCGCGAATGGTTCGACGGTCGCACCTACCGCCATGTCGTTCCATGACGGGGGTTGTGAAATGACATCGGCGCATCAGTACCTCGAGACCGACCTCGTCCTCACACAGATCGAGCCGCCCAGCGCGCTGATGATTGCGGATTTCACGATTACTTCCGACACCAAAACCACCACTGGTATTCAGCTTGGGGGAAGCAATGGGGTCGTCGGTGACCTCAGCACCAGCGGCTTCGGGGAAGCTCGTTACTACGTCAGTGGCAGCTACCACCATCTCTTCCAGGTCGACATCAATCTGACGCTGCGACAGCAGCACCGGCTGGCCCTGAGCGTGGCCGGCCAGGCGGTGCGGCTCTGGTTCGATGGCAGACTCCTCGGCTCGATGCAGGCGCCAGTCGGGGCGACGCCAGGCCCTGTCCTGTTCTACGTCTTCTGCTCAGGACCTTCAGGCGCCTCGACAGTGAGCCTCCAGCGCCTGATCGTGTACGCGGCCGGCACCTAAAACTGCGTCAGGTCGGCACTACGAGTTGGCCGGTCTTGAGCATCTAGCTCTATCTGCGCTCCGAGGACAGTTGCGATGAGTTTCCGGGTCACCGGGAGTCTCAGTTCGTGAACCCGTTAGCGTCCGATGCAATCATGGATTCGGCTGGTGGCGGAGCGCTGGAGTCGGACTGGAGGAGATGAGATGACCGAACACAGGATCGGAACTCGCGAGGAATGGCAGGTGGCCCGGGACGAGCTCGCCAAGCTCGAGGCCGAGCAGGCGAAGCGAAACGAGGAGATCACGAAAGCGCGTCGCGATCTGCCCTGGGTCCGGGTCGAGAAGGAGTACGAGTTCGACACCGAGGACGGCAAGAAGACCCTGGCCGAGCTCTTCGACGGGCGCTCGCAGCTGCTCGCCTACAACATCATGTTCGGCCCCGACTACAGGATCGGCGCCTGCCCGGGCTGCACCAGCTTGGGCGACGGGCTCGACGGCTCGCTCGTTCACCTGAGTCACCGCGACGTGACGCTGATCTGTTTTTCGCGGGCGCCGGTGGAACGGCTGACGGCCTACAAGCAGCGGATGGGCTGGCAGTTCCCCTACGTCTCCACCTACAACAGCGACTTCGCGTTCGACTTCGGCCTCGCGCTGACCGAGGAGCAGGCTCTGCAGGTTCCCGAGGTCAAGGAGATGATCGACAACCCGCCCGACTGGATGGAGGAGTGGTCGCGCCAGACCGGGGCTGAGCTGAAGGACGGTCTGCGTGAGAACCCGAGCTGGATCTCCTTCGCGCGCGAGAACGGTACCGTCTACCACACATACACCGTGTCGGCGCCCGACCCGTTCGTCGCGCCGTACTACAGCTTCCTGCTCGAGCGAACGCCGAAAGCGCAACCCGCCGAACCCCGCGCCTGGCGGAAGGACGAATACCCGGACTGATATCGATAAGCCCGCTCTCGGAACGACGAGCTTGTTGAACTAGGTGCGCGCGGGACGCGGCACCAGTTTGATCGTGGTGGATTGCGCCTCAGGGGTGAGCACGCTGTTGAGGATGCTGCCGGCGTATCGGCGGTACTTGGCCCGGTAGGCAGCGTCGACGTCGTCGTCGATGTCGCGGGCGGCGTCAACGAACGCGACGTCCTGCTGAACGCCACCGGCTCGAATCCGGCCCTCGTGCCTCTCCTGGGTACCCCGGAACCAATGTCCGCTGCGCCCCCTGACGGATCGAACGTACAGGTCGTCGCCGTTACGGACGATCCATACGGTCACGCGCTTTCGCGGCGTGCCGTCGCGCCCGAGCGGTGCGATCTGCACCTCTTCTGCGGCTCCGATCTTGGCGAGCTGGTCGCTTGTCCAGGCGGTCATTTCTGAGTTCTCGTTCGAACGATAGCGCGGCCGGGTTTGGCCACGTTCTTCATCTAAACGGAATGTTGTGTAGACACAACAATCTGATATAGTCTCGGCATGCCCAACGGCGAGAGAAAGATCCACAATCGCCTCGCGGTCCTCCGCACCGAGCGAGGCATGTCGCGCCTCGACCTCGCCCGCACCCTCGGGGTCAACTACCAGACCGTCGGCTACCTCGAGCGCGGCGATTACAGCCCAAGTCTCGAGCTTGCCTTTCGCGTGAGCGAGGTCTTTGGGCTTCCGGTGGAAGCCATCTTCTCGACGCAGCCGTTCGTGCCGCTGTCAGAACAGGTCTATGGAACCGCCCAGCCCAAGGAGGTGTCCCGATGAAGCCACAGATCCCAACACGCAGTCGTGCCGAGCGAAAGGCTTTCGCGCTCGGGTGGATCCGGCAGCGCCGGGCCGACGAGCCGGGCGTTCGACTCTCCCGTTTCCGGCGCCGGCTCATTGTCGTCGCGCTCTACCTGTTGCTGCTGGCGACCGTCTCCGCGCTGGCAGGCGGACCAGAGGGGATGGGCAGGTGGCCGTCAGTCCTCGGCGCAGGCCCGGTGTCCTACCTGATCTGGCTCGCGACCGCGCAGGTCACGTGCTTCTTGCTCCTCACGTACTCGGTTCGCGGCCTGTTGCTTGGCGATGACTACATCGACGAGCGCGAACGCGAGCTGCGGGATCGGGCTACGGCGCGCGCCTATCGCATCTTGACTGGTGCTCTGGGGTTCACAAGCCTGTACTTCATAGTTGCCGCGATATTCAAGGTAGGACTACCGCTTCCCTCGACTGCATTTCAGTTCGTGTTGCTGACGATCCCGCTCGGCTGGCTGGCCACGAGCCTGCCGCAGTCCGTGCTCGCCTGGACTTTGCCGGACCCGGAGGCCTAGCGCCTCAGGACCACGCTTCGGCGCGGGATCCAGCCATTCGGGCGCGGTTGGCGAACTGAATGGCGAAAGGGCTGGCTGTTGCGCCCGGCTGGGTCGTTCCGTTACGGGGACGCGGGGCTAACGTTCAGTCAGATAGATGGTGCCCAAGATCCTGCTCGCGCTGGGAGCCTTGCTGCTCATGACCGCTTGCCGGCTGCCCGGCTCGCCCCCGAGCTGCAACGCGCAGATCGAATGGGTGAATTTCATCGAGGTCGGCTCGACCCAATACGTCGCGGGGCCGCAGTCTCCGACCGTGCTTCAGGAGACCGACCTCGGGCCTCTCTATACCCATGTCAAGTTCAGGGTGAGCGGCAACGTCTGCGACCCCGGTTACCGGCTCAAGGATGGGGACGCGGCGTTCCTGGATGCAGGAACGCCGATCTATGAGGTCAAGGGACAATCACCCATCGAGCAGCTGGCAGCGCGATTCAACGGACAGATCGTGGTCTACAGGGCTCTTGCGCCGGCGCCCTGTCGAGTCGGGCCGCGTCCAGACGGCCTGGCGCTAGGCGGCGGTAGTGTCCAGGGTGACATTGGAGGCGCCGCCGCTGATTTCAATGTGGTAGGCATCAACTGCCCCGTCATAGCCGGCTGATTGCCAGCTCTCATCGCCGACACCGTGTAACTGCCTGCCGTCAGCATTGAGGTTCACGGCGCCGCCTGAGACGTGGACGAACGCTTCCGACCCGCTCGGCCGATGCAAACGAAGGGTGATCGCGCCGCCGTCGACGCTGATCGGCACGGTGCCCGTCGGTCTGCCCAGTGTGATGTCCGTGCGGCTGGCGCCCGCGTTCAGCGTGATCGAGCCAACCTTGACCGTCGAAAGCTTGAAGGTGTCACTGCTCGCGCCGGTGTCGGCATTGAGGTTCCACGAGACGGCAGAGTTGAGCTGCAGGTCGAGCACGAAGCGCCGGCTCGTAAAGAATGCAAAGTCGTTGTTCTTGAAAATCCGCAGGTTGCCGGTGGTTCGATCCAGGCTGATCGCCGGTTTCGTTCCCGAATATTCGATGTGGGCGCGATAAAGGTCCGATCCAAGCGAGTTGCTGCCCTCCACGGTCATCGTCGCCGCGCCGGCGTTCACGTCCAGGGTGGCCTGGTTCAGGCTGCCGACGGCGTCTGAGGCGTTCACGGTCTGCGTTGTATCCGAAACTGGCCCCCGGACCGCGACGTACGCAACCGCACCGCCGGCCGCCAAGAGCACGATCAGAGCAGTGGCCAGGTCACGCCTCGGGCCCTGTAGGACACGACGGTTCATCAGCTCCAGGCCGATCGCAATCAATATCAAGGGCCAGAGGTCCGCCAGGCGAGCGAGACGCCCACCGGAGATGACACCGGTTTCGGCCACGAGGGCTATCAAGCCCGTCAAGATCAGGATCGCCGGCCAGAAGTAGCTGCGATTGCGCATCACAACCTCCCATTTCATTAACTCTGTTGACGTCTGAGTGGAGGCTGGACCACAAATGTCGCGTGCCTATGTCGGATCCGCCGCGCTTTCGCCTCGAACTGGCGGGGCCTACGCGATGAAGCGGTAGCCGACGCCCCAGACGGTCGCGATCTTGTCGCCGGCGTCGCCCAACTTCTGGCGCAGGCGGCGGATGTGGTTGTCCACTGCGCGATCGAAACCTTCGAAGTCGCCGCCCCAGACCCTCTCGATCAGAAATTCACGATTGAAGGCGCGCCCAGGGTTGGCGACAAACAGGAACAGGAGATCGAACTCCTTGGGGGTGAGCGCGAGCTCGACCCCATCGAGGGACGCCCGGTGTGTTCCCGGTTCGACCCGGAGCCGCCCGTGCACGATTGCTTTTTCGTCACCGGGGGCGCCAGCGCCGCGCTTGGCCTCGAGCTCCACGCGGCGCAGGGCGGCTCGGGTACGCGCGAGGAGCTCGCGGACCCCGAATGGCTTGACGAGGTAGTCGTCCGCGCCCACCTCCAGGCCGAGCACGCGATCGACCTCTTCGGAACGGGCCGTGAGCATGATGATCGGCATGAGGTGGTTCTGACGGAGCTGACGGCAGACCGATAGTCCATCGAGACCGGGCAGCATCCAGTCGAGAATTACGAGCTGGGGCGCCTGCTCCTCGACCAGCCGAAGCGCCGTCGGCCCGTCGTGCGCCTGGCGGACAACGTGTCCCTCCGCTTCCAGTTCGGAACGGATGAGGTCGTTCATCGCGACCTCGTCTTCGACCACGAGTATCGATGCCACGATCAGGCGGCCTCGCGCGGAAGGGTGACGCGAAAAACACTGCCCTGCCCCGGAATGCTTTCAGCGCCGATCGATCCGCCCATGGCGGTCAGAAGATCGCGGACGATCGACAGCCCAAGGCCGGATCCACCGGTGCCACGCGCCCGCGACTGGTCCGTCCTGTAAAAGCGGTCGAAGATTCGTGACAGATCGGCAGGGTCCATTCCGATGCCGGTGTCAGACACCGTGATCGTGACGCGGTCGCCGGCACCCGTCGCTTCGACGGAGATGATTCCACCGTCGAGGGTGTTGTTGACCGCGTTCCTGATCAGGTTGGTCAGTACTTGCGCCAGGCGGTCGCGGTCGGCCATTACGCGCGGCAGCCCTGGAGCGCATGAGTGCACAAGGCTCAGGTTGCGCTCGCGCCTGGCGAGCGGGATCAGGGCATTGCATACCTGGTCGACGAGAGCAGGAATCTCGACAGGACCGATGTCCAGACGGAGCTCGTCGGCATCTGCCCTCGCCAGCGCAAGCACGTCATCCACGAGCGATCCGAGCCGGTCGGTCTCGGCGGCCACGACCTGCAGGTACTTGCGAGTCTCTTGATCCATCTCCCGGCCTGGCTTGAGCAGCGATTCCACGTGAGCGCTGATGCTGGCCACCGGGGTTCGAAGCTCGTGTGATGCGTTGACGATCAATGCGCGCCGGCTCTGGTCAGCTTGATCGGCTCGTGCATGTTCGACCTGAACTTCGGCTTTGGCGGCGGCGAGCTGCAGCCGGGTCTCGTCCGTGCCCAGCATGAACTCGGCAAATCTCGCCCACAGCCATCCCAGGCCGTTCATGAGCGCGACCGAGACGGCGGCGAAGCCAACTCCAAAGGCGCTGATCAAAAGGAAGCCCACGAAGATCGAGCTGTGAAAGGTCCCGTCGATGCTGACTCCCGGGAACATCGTCCCGCCCGTGTCGGCCAGGCCTTGTTGATACAGAGCGGTCATCACCACATAGATGACGGGGTAGAGGATCAACGAAAGCGAAATCGAAATCAGCGACAGGGCGACCGCGAACGAAAAGATGCCGAAGGGAAACTCGACCAGTAGATAAGCCAGGCTCTTCCAGGTCACAGGATCTCCCAATGTCCTGAGCAGGCGCTGCCACAGCGATCGGGAGGTGGGATCGGGAGGAAACATGGGCCGGATCTGGGCGCCGAGAAGGTGGATCGCCAGCTCGCGCTCGATGCGTGCGAAAAGAATCCAGATCACCAGGGTCAGGATCAGGACCAGGAATCCGACCATGACGATTGCCAACCCAAGGCCGACCGACAGTCCCGTGACCAGAACCGTGAAATAAAACGTCCCCAGGGGGAAGGCGAGGAATAGATACAGGATCCGGAGATACGTCCGCGGATCCGTCATCAAGCCTCGAGCGGCAACCACCACACCGGGAGCTTAGGAGGAAAATGCCGCGGCTTTATGTCGAATTGCAGCTCGCGAGGCGCGCGCTCGACGTAGTGCCCGGCGAATCGCTTAGGCGGCCTCTGCCTTCCTGGCCAGGTTTCCGAGCAGCGTTCCGAATTCCTTCGAGACCTGCGGGCCGAGCATGCCGCCGAGGAGCGGACCCAGCGGCCCCTTGACCTCGACGGTCTGACTGATCTTGGTTTTGCCGCCCGCGGGCTCGACCTTGCAGTTGAAGCGAAACGTCGTTCCTGGCACGACGTTGGTCACGAGCGCGAAGCTGCGTCCCGGCACCACGTCGACGAGCTTCATCTTGTGATGCTGGCCGGCACGCGTGTTCATGATCCCGGCCGTGCCGTCTGCGAATCCGCCCTGCCAGTCCATGGTCGAAACATTGGGATTCCAGTCACCCCACGTGGACATGTCGGACCAGATCTTCCAGACCTTGTCAGCCGGCGCCGTGCTGTCAACCGCCGTCCCGTACTCAGCCATCGCTCGCTCCTTCATGTGCGCCGGCGATTGCCGGTTCTCTCTCCACGACGAACGGGGCAGCCCGAAATCGACCTGGGTGGGGACAACTCAGACGAAAGCGCACTGAGTCGTTTGCAATTGCCATCTATCAGCCGGAAGTCTTTCGTCTAGCGGTTGGTTTGCCTTGAGAACACCGCATTTGCTACATTCTGTGGATGAGCGAGACAGTGCGGATAGGCAAGGCCGCCGAGCTCCTGCGAGTCAGCCCCGACACGGTCAGGCGGTTGATCGACACGGGCCACATCAAGACGGGCCGCTCGGCGGGCGGCCAAAGACAGATCGACGGCGCCGCCCTGGCTCGATACATGGCGGAGCAGCCGCGGCCGAAAACTCCGGCGGCTGTGAGCGAATCGGCGCGCAACCGCTTTCAGGGCATCGTCACCCGGGTTGTGAAGGATGGCGTCGCGGCCCAGGTGGAGATCCAGGCGGGTCCGCATCGGATCGTGTCCTTGATCACACGAGAGTCAGCTGACGAGCTGGGGCTGAAACCCGGCGTGATCGCGGTCGCGTCCGTGAAGGCAACGAACGTCGGCATCGAGCTTCCACGCGGCTGAGGGGAGGGCTCGGATGCGTAGTCGGATCACGTTATTCATCGTCGGGGCTGCATTTCTAGCTGCTTGTGGAGGCAGTGGGAGTAACGCTTCGACATCTCCTTCGGCGACGCCGCTGAGCGGGACGATCTCTGTTCTTGCGGCAGCATCGTTGACGGCCTCGTTCAACGCACTTGGCGCCTCTTTTCAGACTGCCAACCCCGGCGTCACGGTGAAGTTCAACTACGCCGGCACGCCGACGCTGGTGACTCAGATCGAGCAGGGTGCACCGGCCGACGTCTTCGCTTCTGCCGACACCACGAACATGGACAAGCTGACCGCTGACGGGTTCACGACGGGCAGCTCCAAGGTCTTTGCGCACAACCAGCTGGAGATCGTGGTCGCGCCCGGGAACCCTAAGGGCATCACCGGACTTTATGACCTGGCCAAACCCGGCGTGATCTACATCTCTGAAGCAGCCACGGTGCCGGCGGGGAAGTATTCGCTCCAAGCGCTGGCGTCAGCAAATGTCAAGGTCACGCCGAAGAGCCTGGAGACCAGCGTCAATGCCGTCATCGGCAAGATCGAGCTCGGCGAAGCCGACGCGGGCATCGTCTACACGACCGACGTCATCGCGGCGGGCAGCAAGGTGCAGGGCGTGCAGATCGCGGCCGCCAACAACGTGATCGCCACCTATCCCATCGTGGCAGTCAAAGGGACCGCGAGCTCGGTCGTCGCCAACGCCTTCATCGCCTACGTCCTCTCCAATCAGGGGCAGTCGAGGCTGGCGACCTTCGGCTTCCTCCCGGCTGCCTGATATCCCAGTGAGACGGGAGCGCGTACCGATCGTTGTCGTCGTGCTGGCGGCGATCGGGGCAGCCTTCTTCATCGTGCCGCTGCTCGGGCTGATCGTCCGGTCGCCGTGGCGCGATGCAATCACAGCGCTGACCGCGCCTGAAACAGTCGAAGCACTGAAGCTTTCCTTGCTCGCTTCGCTGTCCGCTACCGCACTGGGACTGGCCCTTGGGGTGCCGCTGGCGTGGATCTACGCACGAGTCGAATTCCCCGGCCGTGACCTGCTGCGTGCCCTGACCACCTTGCCGATGGTGCTGCCTCCGGTCGTGGGCGGCATCGCCCTGCTGCTCGCCTTTGGCAGGCGCGGCCTGCTGGGGTCATGGCTGGACACGACCTTCGGGATCACGCTCCCGTTCACCACCGCCGGCGTCGTGATGGCGGAAACCTTCGTGGCCATGCCCTTTCTCATCCTCACGGTGGAGGCCGGGCTGCGCTCGATGGATCGGCGCTACGAGGAGGCCGCTCGCACCCTGGGCGCCAGCCGCTGGCGCGTCTTCACCCGGGTCACCCTGCCCCTGATCGGACCATCGCTGTTCGCGGGCGCGGTGCTGTCCTGGGCGCGCGCGCTGGGCGAGTTCGGCGCGACGATCACGTTCGCGGGCAACTTCCCAGGCGTCACCCAGACGATGCCGCTTGCGGTGTACCTGCTTCTGGAGACAAACCAGCAGGCGTCGTACATCCTGAGCCTGGTCCTGCTGCTGATCTCGCTGGTGGTCTTGGTGGGACTCAGACACCGTTGGCTCGGTTGGGCATGAGCCTTGACGCTTCCATCTCGCTCACGCTCGGCCCGCTCGACCTCGAGATGGAGTTCACGATCGGGGAGGGCGAGGTGGTCGCGCTGCTCGGGCCCAATGGAGCAGGTAAGACGACTCTGCTCCGCGCCATCGCCGGCCTGGTTCCGTTTCGATCAGGCCAAGTGCGCCTGGACGGAAGAGTCCTCGAAGACACAGCCACCAACGCCTATGTGCCCACGGAGCTGCGCCCGATCGGTTTTGTGTTTCAGGACTATCTGCTGTTTCCCCACCTCAGCGTCCTGGACAACGTCGCCTTCGGTCTCCGCTCGCGCGGCACTCCACGCGGCGCTGCGGCAGACAAGGCGGTCCAGTGGTTGGACCGCGTCGGGCTTGCGAGCTATATACGAGCGAAGCCGGCCGAGCTCTCGGGAGGTCAGCGCCAGCGCGTGGCGCTGGTTCGGGCACTGGCGCCCGACCCACGCTTGCTTCTGCTCGACGAGCCGCTGGCGGCCCTGGACGTGACCACGCGGGCCGAGGTCCGCCGCGACCTCAAGCATCACCTCGATTCGTTCCAGGGCATTCGTCTGGTCGTGACCCACGATCCCCTCGAAGCAGTTGCGCTCGCCGACCGCCTGATCGTCATGGAGAAGGGTCACCTAGTGCAGACCGGCACGCCGGCGGAGGTCACAGAGCGGCCAAGGTCGCAGTACGTCGCCGACCTGGTGGGGGTCAACCTGCTCAGGGGAGAGGCCGATCATGGAACGGTGCGAATTGGGGGCGGCCCGGCGCTCGCGGCTGTGGGCGCTGAGTCGGGCGAGGTGTTCGCCGTGATCCATCCACGCGCAGTCGCCATCTATAGAAGACGACCCGAAGGCAGTCCACGCAACGTGTGGCCAGGTCGGGCCAGCAACATCGAGCTCATGGGCAACCGGGTTCGCGTTCGCATCGACGGCGAGGTCCCCTTGGTGGCGGAGGTGACGCCGAGTGCGCTGAAGGAACTGGACCTGGTCGAGGGCGGGGAGGTCTGGGTCTCGTTCAAAGCGACGGACGTAGCGGTTTATCCAGCGTGAAATCAGGAGGAACGAAAGTGCAGCTAAGTGCCCGGAATCAGCTCAAGGGTCAGGTCAGTCGGGTCAAGTCAGGCGCGGTCATGGCCAAGGTCGAGATCAAGGTCAAGGCCGGCAAGGTGGTGGCGGCCATCACCGACCGCTCCGTCAAGCGGCTGAAGCTCAAGGCAGGAGACAGGGTGACCGTGATCATCAAAGCCACGGAGGTCATGATCGGGAAGTAGGGCTGCGGTAGTGGAGATGAACCACGCCGCCCAGGAATCGGTATTCGTCGATCAACTCGAGCTCGACCCGGACATCGTGCGGGAGGGCCGGGTTGCCGCTCCCCACAATGATGGGATTGACGAACAGGTGGTACTCGTCGACCAGGCCGGCCTTGATCGCCTGGGCGGCGAGGCCGGTACCGCCCACGGTGATATCGCGTCCCGCTTGGGCTTTCATCTTCCGGACCGCCTCGGGGTCGAACTCGCGCTCGATCCGGGTCCTGGCGCTGGTCACATTCTCCAGCGTTTTGGAGTACACGATCTTGTCGGCCGCCTGCCATATGCCCGCGTAGTCACTTATGGCGGGCGATTGGTCGGCGAGGGTGTGCGCGGTTTCCCAGAAGGCCATCACCTCGTACATGCGGCGCCCGTATAGGTACGTGCCGGCCCGCCGCTCGAGATCGTTGACGAAGGCGTGCACCTCCTCGTCCGGAGCGGCCCAGTCGAAGTTGCCGTTCTTATCCGCTACATAGCCGTCGAGAGACGTGATCGCCGTGTAGATCAGCCTGGCCATCGGGGGTACTGAGCTGTCTACTGGTGGCGCTCGAGGCGGACGACGGGAATCAAGCGGTCCGTCCTCTTCTGGTAGTCGCCAAATGCCGGCCAGATCTTGGTCATCTTCTCGTAGAGCTGGTCACGCTCCTCGCGGTCGTCGACGACGCGGGCGCGCGCCTTGAACTTCTCGGTTCCAGTGTCGGTCGGCACCTCGACCTCGACCTCGGGGTTGGCCTTGATGTTCCCGAGCCACGTCGGGTTCGTGGGGGCGCCGCCCTTGGAGGCAACAACGATGCAGTCGGCGCCCTCGCGGCCGCATACGAGCGGGGTGGTGATGGCCTCGCCACTCTTCGCTCCTTTCGCGGTCATGAGCAGCACGTGGTCGCCGAACGGGCCGACTCCCCGGCCTTGCTTGGCGTGGAACTCGTCGATCGTCTTCTGGTTGTACGGAGTTGCGGTCAACAGGTAGAAATCTACTAAATTGCAGGGAACCGATGATTTTGGCGGCGGGGATGAGTCTGAGCAGTTGGATGACCAATTCAAGGGGCCCGGATCAGGTAGGCCAGGTTAGGAAGGAGCGAGTGGTATGAGCAGAGTGCGGGTACTGGTTGGCACTCGGAAAGGCGCGTTCATCCTGAGCGCGGACGCGAATCGGAAGAAATGGAAGGTCGACGGCCCTCAGTTCGCGGGTTGGGAGATCTATCACCTCAAAGGCTCGCCGGTCGACCCCGACCGGCTGTACGCGTCCCAATCCAGCGGGTGGTTCGGCCAGGTGATGCAGCGCTCGAACGACGGCGGCAAGACCTGGGAGACGGCCGGCAACCAGTTCGGTTACGAGGGCGCGGTCGGGCCACACACCTGGTACGACGGCTCGCCGCATCCATACGAGTTCAAGCGGGTGTGGCACCTGGAACCTTCGCTGAGTGACCCGGACACCGTATACGCGGGCGTCGAGGACGCCGCCATCTTCAAGTCAAGCGATGCCGGCCAGACCTGGAACGAGATGCCCGGCCTGCGCACCCACGAAACTGCCGCGAGCTGGGCGCCTGGCGCGGGCGGTCTTTGCCTGCACACCATCCTCATCGATCCAGGCAACCCGGACCGGATGTACGGCGCGATCTCGTCTGCCGGAGTCTTCAGGACCGACGACGGCGGAAAGACATGGAAGCCGACTAACAAAGGATTGCGCTCCAACACCATTCCGGACCAGGACGCAGAAGTCGGCCACTGCGTCCACCGGATCGCGATGCACCCCTCACGTCCGAAGACGCTCTTCATGCAGAAGCACTGGGATGTGATGCGGACCGATGACGGCGGAGACTCCTGGCGCGAGATCAGCGGCGACCTGCCCACGGACTTCGGTTTCGTGATCGACGTGCACGCCAATGAGCCCGACACGATCTACGTGGTCCCGATCACAAGCGACTCCCTCCATTACGTACCCGACGGCAAGCTGCGCGTCTATCGCAGCCGGACCGGCGGCAACGAATGGGAGGCCTTGACCAACGGGCTCCCGCAGAAAGACTGCTACGTCAACGTGCTGCGCGACGCCATGGCGGTCGACGCAATGGATCCATGTGGAGTGTATTTCGGCACGAGCGGTGGCCAGGTTTACGCGTCCGCCGATGCCGGCGACAGCTGGGCCTCGATCGTCCGCGACCTGCCGGGCGTGCTCTCGGTCGAGGTGCAGACACTGGCGTGATCAAGGTCGTGCTGCCGGCGAATCTGCAGACGCTGGCCGGAGTTGGCCGGGTGGTCCACCTGGATCTCCCGACTCCGGTCACGCAGCGGTCGGTCCTCGACGCGCTGGAGGCCGACCACCCGGCGCTGCGCGGGACGATTCGAGACATGACGACCAAGAAGCGCCGGCCGATGATCAGGTTCTACGCATGCGAAGAGGATTGGTCCGACGCTTCGCCAGATGATCCGCTCCCCGATGCGGTGGTGGCGGGCAAGGAACCCTTCCTGATCATCGGCGCGATCGCGGGGGGCTGATGTGATGGCCGCGTCGCAGATCCCGCTTTCCCAGCACCTCAAGGACGTGCCGCCGAAGGTGCGCCCCACGGTCGAGGCCGCCATCAAGACCGTCAAGGCAGCAGCCCCCAGGGCGGATGAGATCACCTATCGCAGCCGGCCTCCGCGCTCGAGCAGCGCGATGTGGAAGCTCGTCCGCTACGCCGTCGACGGTGAGAACGTGGTCGGCATCGGTACGTTCACGAATCACTCGACTCTCTTCTTCTATCGTGGCCGCGAGCTCGACGATGGGAGCGGCCTGCTCCAGGGCAGCGGAAAGGACTCCCGTTTCGTCACCCTGCGGGCTCCGGCGGACGCCGAGCAGCCCGCCGTCAAGCGGCTGGTGAGGCAAGCCTTCAAGCTCGGCAAAAGCTAGGGGCCATCCCGGCCCGACCGGGCCGCTTCGCGGCCGGGTCGAACTCCCCACAGGTGGGGAGGCAAGCCTGGTTTGGAAGCGGCCAGAACCTGGCAGGATGTATCCCCCATGGAAGAGCCGGTTCGGGCTCCCAGGCCCCCCACCCCAGCCCAGCACCCGACGGTGCTCACCAAGCACGGCGACAGCCGGATCGACCCCTATTTCTGGCTACGCCAGAAAGCCAACCCGGAAGTGGTCGCCTACCTGGAGGCCGAAAACGAATACGCCGACGCCGTCATGGCGCCCATGGCCGAGCTCCAGGAGCGGCTGTACGGGGAGATCATCAGCCGCGTCCAGCAGACGGACGTCTCGCCGCCTTCGTTTTTCAAAGGGTATTGGCACTACACGCGAACGGTGGAGGGACTCGATTACGAGATCCACTGCCGGCGCAAGGGCTCGATGGACGCCCCCGAGGAGGTCGAGCTCGACGCCAACGAGCTGGCTGCGGGCCACGAGTACTTCGAGCTTGGCTTCGTCGAGCGCAGCCCGGACGAGAACCTCCTTGCCTACGCCGTCGATCTCACCGGCAACGAGCTCCATCTGGTCCGCTTCCGTGACCTGGCGAGTGGGGAGGACCTCGCGGACCGGCTCGACGGCGTCTACTACGCGTCCGCCTGGTCGGCGGATAGCAAGACCTTCTTCTATGTCCGGCCGGACAAGGCGATGCGCCCCTACCAGGTGTGGCGGCATGCTCTCGGCACGCCGGTGGCTGAGGACGTTCTCGTCCTGCAGGAGGATGACGAGCGGTACGAGCTCACCGTGGAGCTGACCAAGAGCGAGCGCTACCTCATCTTCACCAGCTCGAGCCAGGTGACGAGCGAGAGCCGCTACGTGCGCAGCGACGAGCCGGCGGCCGAGCCCGTCCTCATCGAGGGCCGGCGCCATGGGATCGAGTATTCGGTCGACCACCAGGAGGATCGCTTCTTGATCCTCACCAACGACGGCGCGCGCAGCTTCAGGCTCGTCGCGGCGCCCGTCGCCCGGCCCGGCCGCGACGGGTGGACGGAGGTGGTTCCGGAGCGCGCCGGCGTGCGCCTCAACGCGATCGACGTTCACATGGGTCACGTCGTGCTGGGCCAGCGCTCCGACGGGCTGCAGCGGCTCGAAGTGCTCGACTCCGCCACTGGCGACCTTCACGTGGTCGATCAACCTGACCCTGCTTACACCGCGTACGCCGGCTCGAATCCCGTCTACGAGAGCTCGGTGATGCGCTTCTTCTACACGTCGCTCAACGCTCCGTGGTCGGCGTTCGACTACGACATGAAAACGCGTGAGCGCACCCTCGTGAAAGAGCAGCCCATTCCCGGCGGCTACAACCGCGCCGACTACATCACCGACCGGCTGTGGGCTACCGCTCCCGATGGCGTGCGCGTGCCAGTTTCGATCGTGTACCGCCGCGGGCTGCGGCTGGACGGCGCCAATCCCACGCTGCTCTACGGCTACGGCGCGTACGAGATCCCCAGCGACCCGATGTTCGACGCCACGCGGCTGAGCCTGCTCGACCGAGGCTTCGTTTACGCCATCGCGCATGTGAGGGGCGGCGGCGAGATGGGGAGGGAGTGGTACGAGGAAGGCAAGTTCCTATGCAAGACGAACACCTTCGAGGACTTCGTCGCCTGCGCTGCCGAGCTCATCGATCAGCGCTACACGAATCCGCGCAAGCTCGCCATCCGGGGGCGCAGCGCTGGCGGCCTGCTGATCGGCGCGGTCGTCAATTCCCGCCCCGAGCTATTCGCGTGCGCGGTTGCGCAGGTCCCCTTCGTGGATGCGCTGACGACCATGCTCGACGAATCGATCCCGCTCACGGTCAACGAGTACGAGGAGTGGGGTGACCCCAACGACCCCGAGTTCTACGAATACATGAAGGGCTACTCGCCGTACGACAACGTGCATCGCGCGCCCTACCCGGCGCTGCTGGTGACCGCCGGCCTCAATGATCCTCGGGTGCCGTACTGGGAGCCGGCCAAGTGGGTGGCCAAGCTGCGCACCGCGACCCTGAGCTCGCGCCCCATCCTCCTGAAGACCGACCTCGGCTCGGGCCATTCGGGGCCGTCCGGCCGGTACGAATCCTGGCGAGAGGAGGCGTTCGTGTCGGCATTCGTGGTCGACCAGCTCGAGGCGGCCGGTTAGAATTTCGAGCTCAGACACCTAAAGGGACCGTCCGGTCGTTGGGCACCGCGACGGTCCTTTTTTCTTTGGTACCGCGATTTGAGAACTAATGTTCGCTGCTATCACATTCTGCACCCGGATGTGGTGGCCTCTGGGCGCTGAAACACAACATGTTGGGCTTGAAGGCTTCTGAGCCTCCCGGGTCACGCTACATCTTGTGGTAAAGGTATTGACAGGGCTAAGCGTCGTTGTTAGTGTTCGCGGCGAATCGCGGTGATCAGTGGGGAGAAGTGGTGAATCAAGCAACATGGAAACATACGTCGCACCCTACGTCCAAGTACGGCACGCCATACACCTCCTCTACGCCACTTCTCCCCGCAGCCGCGATGGCGCCGGCGACGCTCCCTCCGACGGCGAGGCCACGCTGAGTGGCCTCGATGAACCGGCGGCTCCGGCCGAGTCGGATGGAGACCTTTCTGAACCCACCCCGCTTCGCTAGGGACCTGTGGGATCAAGCCACCGCGCCGGTGAACCATCGCTTCGACAAGCTCGGCAACCCGCTCCCGATGGAGCTCCATGGCTGCGGGTGCGGTCTCTGCGCCCGCCAGCGGCGCGCCCAGCTCAGGTTCTGGGAGTCGCGGTGAGTGTTCACCGGGGCACATCGGGTCCGCGTGGACGACAAGGGAAGGCTCGCCATCCCCGCGTCGTTTCGCAAGCAGCTCCCGGAGGGGAGCTACGTGTCAGTGAGCCAGGACAGCGCGCTGGCGATCTATCCGCCGGACCTGTGGGACGCGCTGGCGCAGGAGCTGCGCAGCCCGCTGCCGGGCCCGGACCAACGAGCGCTGGCGCGGACGCTTTATTCGATGTCGGAGGCATTCGAGCCGGACGGCCAGGGCCGGATCACGCTGGGCATGGAGCAGCGCCGGGTGACGGGAATCGAGACTCCGTCGACCGCAATGGTGATCGGCATGGGCTCACGAGTGGAAATCTGGCCCGAGGCGCGATGGGACAGCTACAACACCGACGCGCAAGGGCGCTTTACCGAATTCGCTGACAGGGTGATCTCAGGACGCTGAGCGGGCACCAACCTGCACTTTCACAAGAGGTAATAGAGCTGCTCAAGCCCCAGCAGGGGGCGGTCGCGATCGACTGCACCCTGGGGCAGGCGGGCCATGCCCGTCTGATCCTGGACAGGATCGAGCCAGGCGGCCGGCTGCTCGGGATCGACCGCGATCCCGCCGCCGTCGAAGCCGCCCGATCGGCGCTTGCTTCTCATGGACCGTCCGTGGTCTTCGTCCACGGTCGATTCAGCGAGCTGGACGCGCTGGCTCGCAGAACCGGGTTCGTCCCGGCCGACTGCGTCCTGTTCGACTTCGGTCTATCCAGCGTCCAGCTCGACGCCCCGGAGCGCGGATTCAGCTTCCGCGGTGAGGGGCCGTTGGACATGCGGATGGACACCACCTCGACGCTCGATGCATCGCGCATCGTCAACGAGCTCGACATCAGAGAGCTCGAGCGGATCCTGCGCGATTACGGCGAGGAGCGTTGGGCGCGGCGGATCGCACAGTTCATCGTGGCGCGCCGCCCGCTGCGCACGACCACCGATCTGGCCTCAGCCGTGGAGGCGGCCATCCCCCGACGGGCCTGGCCTCGCGACATCAATGTCGCCACCCGCACCTTCCAGGGCATCCGCATCGCCGTCAACGATGAGTTGGGCGAGATCGAGGCAGGACTGAAGGCAGCTCTTGGGATACTCAAACCCGGTGGTCGTATGGCGACGATCAGCTTCCATTCACTGGAAGACCGCTTGGTGAAGTCATTCTTCAACGTCGAGTCCAAAGACTGTATCTGCCCACCCCAGCAGCCAGTCTGCACCTGCGGCCACCGGGCAACCCTCCGCATCGTCACCCGCCGTCCCGTCCGCCCATCGGAGGCGGAGTTGACGGCCAACCCCCGCGCCCGCTCGGCGCGGCTGAGGGTGGCGGAAAGGATCTGACCCCATCCCTTCCCAAGTCCTGGCGTCCGGTTCACCCCGCCGGCCGCCAGGCACAATCCCCCTCTCCCCTGCGGGGAGAGGGTCGGGGAGTGGGGCGTCGGTAGGCAAGTAGCAGCGGTAGCACACAGCCGTAGCACGCAACGAACAAACAAATGAGGCACACGTCTTGACATCGACCCGAATACTCACCCGGCGGCGCCTCGGCCCCGCCGGCGCTCAGCACGTCCCGGCACGCCGGCGACGGCGCACGCGCGGCTTCGTGCAGGTCGCGGGCTCCGTGGCCGCCGACCGCCTGCAGCTGAGCACGTTCGCGCACGCCTACCTCGGCCTGGGCGCGGCGCTGGTCGCTGTCCTCTTCTACCTCGCGCTCGCCGCGCAGGTCACGCAATCGTCGTATGACATCACGCGGCTGCAGGACCAGCAGCGCCAGCTCATCGCCGAGCAGGACCAGCTCCGCTACCAGGAAGTGACGCTGCACGCGCCGGCCCAGGTGCAGCAATCGGCCGCCCAGAGCGGCATGCAGCGCACGGCGCCGGTCGCCTACGTGCCCGCCCAGCCGGTCGCCATCGACCTGGGTGCGCCGGCGGGCGCTTCCGGCACCGACGCCACACCGTTGTGGGCGCGCTACCTCGCCGCGCTGTTCAACAAGGTGGGGGGCACCCGCGACGTCATGGCCGCAGGTAAGTGAGCGCAGGGGCTCTTCGTAAAAGGGCCCCGCGAGTCGAGCACGTCATGGGGGCGCGGCTGCGGATCCTGACCCTGCTGCTGGTGGCGGCGCTGCTCGCGGGCACGGTATGGGCGCGACTCGCGTACTGGCAGGTGATGCGCCACGTGCAGCTCTCGGCCTCGGCCCAGGCCCAGTACCACGAGCTCGTCCAGCTGCCGGCGCTCCGCGGCGTGGTCTTCGACCGCAACATGACCCAGCTCGTCGTCAACACCACGGTCTACTCGGCGTTCGTGTCCCCCGACCAGATCGCACCGGGTGTTCGCGACACCGTTGCGACCGGCCTTTCGAGCGTGCTCGGCGTTGATAAAGCGGGCGTCATGAAGACGCTGGAGTCGGGCGCGAAGTTCGCCTACATCCTCCGGCGCTTCTCCAAGGCCAAGGCCGACCAGCTGCGCGCGTTGAAATTACCTGGGGTCGGGCTCGAAGACGAATCGCAGCGCTCGTACCTGCCCGGGATCGCTCCCGGTTCGAGCCTGGCCGCGAACCTGCTCGGATTCGTGACTTATGACGGCCAGGGCCAGCGCGGGCTCGAGCAGTACTACCAGGCGCAGCTGGCCGGAACCCCCGGCTACATCTCGAGCTACCGCGACCTAGCCAACCGCGAGATCGTTCTCGGCTCGCACACGCACCAGGACCCCGTGAACGGATCCGACCTCGTGTTGTCGCTCGACGCCAACGTGCAGTACCAGGCCGAGCAAGCGCTGTCGTATGGAGTCAGGAACGCAAACGCCGAGAGCGGCAGCGTGCTGATCATGGATCCCACGACCGGCGGCATCGTCGCGTGGGCCGACTACCCAAGCTACGACGCCAACAATTTCAATCACACCGACCCGTCGCTCTTTCAGGACAACGTTTCCAGCTACCTCTACGAGCCGGGCTCGGTGATGAAGGTGGTCACCTTGTCGGGCGCCATCAACCAGGGCGCGATCACCCCCAGCACTGTCATCAACGACCCGGGTTACCTGAACGTGGGCGGCTACCGGATCGCCGACTGGGACCATCGCAACCACGGCAACGTCGACTACACCTACGTGCTCGACCACTCTCTCAACGTCGGCGCGATGAAGGCGATGCAAGCCGAAGGCCACGCCGCGTGCTACAGCTACCTGAAGGGATTCGGTCTCACGCAGCCCAGCGGCATCGATGTCGCGGGAGAGACCTCGGTGCCCCTGCCGGCGCAGGACCAGATGAGCGACGCTCAGTACGCGACCACTGCATTCGGGCAGGGCATCGGCGTCAACATGGTCCAGATGCTGGCCGCGGTCAACGTGATCGCGAATGGAGGACGGTATGCCCCGCCGCACGTGGTCGAGCGTGTGGGAAGCACCATCAACCCACTGCTGTTGAAGCCGCAGCGACAGGTCATCACGGCGGCCACCGCGCAGCAGATGACGGCGATGATGGAGGACGTCGTGCAGCATGGCTCCGGCTGGACTTCGCGGGTCAAAGGCTTCGAGCTCGATCAGGCGGGAAAGACCGGGACGGCGCAGATTCCAGTCAATGGTCAGTACACGCTGGACGTCTGGGCGTCGTACGTGGGCTTCTTGCCCGCCATCCACCCCAAGTTCACGATGATCGTGGTGGTGCGCAAGCCGCACTACGCAGGCAGCCAGGACGACTGGACGTTGAACGACGGCTACCTTACCGCAGCGCCCGTCTGGAAGAACATCGCCCAGGCCATGGTCGTTGACTGGCGCATAACGCCCGACTAGCGCAACAAAACCTGTGAAATCTTCGATTTCACAGGAGAAAAACTCGGTTGCAAAGCATGAAGAAGCAAGCATGTTGACTGGGGGACGCCCGAATAATTCGGGCTTCCGCTCCACCTGGCGAATTGCCCAGTACCTGTCCGCATTGCACGTCGTTTCACACTTATAGGCATGAAGCTGACTCTCCTCGAGCTCCTCGAGGCGACCGGTGGTGGCGAGATCGGCGGCACCCAGGTCGGTAACACGTTCGGGACGTACCACACCGACTCGCGAGAGGTGGTGTCGGGCGGCGTGTTCTTTGCTCTGCGCGGCGCCAGCACGGACGGCCACCGGTTCATCGCCGACGCGCTCAGCCGTGGCGCCGCGGCGCTCGTCGTCCAGCGGCGAACCGAGCTGTCCCACGGGGTCGTGGAGATCATCGTGCCCAACACCTGGGACGCTCTCTACGCTGTGGCCGGCTACGTGCGCGAGCGCGTCGATCCATTGGTGATCGGTGTCACGGGCAGCAACGGCAAGACGTCCACGAAGGAGATGGTCGCCGCGATCCTCGAGCGCAAGTATTTGGTCCTGCGCACGACCGGCAACCTGAACACGGAGACCGGCGTGCCGCTGACGATTCTCAAGCTCGAGCCCGAGCACGAGGCGCTGGTGCTCGAGATGGGGATGCAGCACGCCGGCGACATCGGCCGTCTCGCGGAGCTGGCACAGCCGACGGTCGGGATCATCACGAACATCGGCAGCGTGCACATGGAGTTCTTCGAATCGCAGGAACAGCTCGCGCGCGGCAAGGGTGAGCTGGTCGCCGCCCTTCCACCGTCAGGTCTGGCCGTGCTGAATGCTGACGATCCATTCTTTCCGCTCCTGTCCAAAATGTCGGCTGCGCCAGTGACGAGCTTCGGCTTCGAACGTGGTGACGTCCGCGGTGAGCATTACGCGGCCGTCGCCACCGGCGGCTGTGAGTTCACCGTTCGGGACGCTCACTTCCACCTCGCGCTCGAAGGCCGCCACCAGGCACGCAACGCGTTGGCGGCCCTGGCCGCGGCAGAATTCGCGGGCGTCAGCCTCGAGGTAAGCGGCGCGGCCCTCGCCGACGTTTTTGTCGCGCACCGACTACAGGAGCACAAAACCTCCAAAGGTGTGGTGATCGTCGACGACGCCTACAACGCCAGCCCCGAATCGATGCTGGCCGCTTTCGAAACCCTCGTCGAACGACCGCGGCAGGGCAGGCTCTTCGCGGTGCTCGGCGCGATGGGTGAGCTCGGCGCACTCGCCAACGACTCCCATCAGCGTGTCGGTCGCCGCGCAGCTGAGGTATTCGATGCCGTCGCGGTCCTCGACAGCGAATACGGCCGCGTGCTTGCGGACGCCGCCGGTGCGCACCTCGTGCCCGACCGCGAAGCAGCCGTCATGTGGGTCAAGAACAGCGCCCGCCGCGGCGACAGCGTGCTGGTGAAGGGGTCGCACAGCGCGGGGCTCGAAGAGGTCGTGAAGGAACTCACCAAGTGATCTTTGATGTCGCGACTTTCGTGGTCGCGTTCGGGATCGCGCTCGTCCTCTATCCGATCGCTATTCGCACCCTGCAGCGCTTGAAGGCGGGACAGGTCATCCAGTCGGAGTTGCCTGAGAGCCACCAGAGGAAAGCCGGCACGCCGACCGGCGGCGGCATCCTCTTCGCGGTTCTGGGCATCATCGGAGGTCTGCTCGCCGCGCTCGCCGGGCACGTGGGCGCGTGGCCGGCCGTCGGCGGACTCGTCGCGGGCGGTCTCATCGGCTTTGCGGATGACCAGAGCAAGCTGCGAGTCGGCTCGCTCGGCATCCCGGCGCGCCTGAAGCTGCCCATCCAGGTCCTCCTCGCGCTGCCTGTCGCATACGTCGCGCTCTCACAAGGCGGCGCGCATCAATACCTGCTGCCTGGTGTGCCCTGGCTCGTGTTTCCGCTGGCGGTTATCGCCATCGTCGCCACCGCGAACGCGGTCAACATCACCGACGGCATGGACGGCCTGGCCGGGGGCCTGTCGGTGATTGCCATCGCCGCGATGGCGCTGCTGCTGCCGCGAGCGCCCGCGGGCGAGAAGGCGGTCGCTATGTCTCTCGCCGGTGCGCTGGTCGCGTTCCTCGCCTTCAACCGATACCCGGCGCGCGTCTTCATGGGTGACACGGGGTCGCTCGCGATCGGGTACGCCCTCGCCGCGATGGCGATCCAGCAAGGACTTCTCGTGCTCCTGCCGCTGCTCGCCCTCGTGTTTGTATTGGAGACCCTCTCTGTCATCATTCAGGTGGCTTACTTCAAGGCCAGCGGCGGACGTCGTGTTTTCAAGATGGCCCCGATCCACTACACGTTCCACCACGAGGGTTGGTCTGAGAACCGCATCGCGCTCACGTTCTGGAGCGCGGGGCTCGTCTCAGCGCTGGCTGCTGCCGGGGTGGCGCGGCTGATCACGTGACCGCCGTCGTGGTGGGCGCGGCGCGCAGCGGCGTCGCGCTGGCCGGGTATCTCGTCGCCAAGGGTGAACACGTGCGCGTCGTCGACAAGAAGAGCGCATCCGAGCTCGGCGACGTGCTCGCGCAGCTGCCCGCGGGCGTGGACCTGAAGCTCGGGGGATATGACGACTCGGTCCTCGCGGATGTCGACGTCGTCTACGCGAGCCCCGGGGTGCCGTGGGATTCCGAGCTCCTGAACGACGCACGCAGGCTGGGCATCAAGGTGTCGAGCGAGATCGACCTGTTCCTGCGCCTGTGCCCGGGCACGGTGGTCGGAATCACGGGCACCAACGGCAAGACGACGACCACGGCGCTGACCGGCGCCGTGCTCGCCGCCGGCGAGCGGCCGGTGTTGGTCGGCGGCAACATCGGCGACACCGTTCTCGATCGCCTCGAGGAGGTCACCCCGCGCCACTGGGTCGTGCTCGAGCTCTCGAGCTTTCAGCTCGAGTCCGTCGAGAAGCCCCACTTTCACATCGGCGTGATCCTCAACATCACGCCCGACCACCTCGACCGCCATGGCACGTTCGAGCGCTACGCCGGCCTCAAGGCGCGCGCGATCGAGTTCGCGGGCGCGGATGATTTCGCGGTCCTCAACGGCCGCGACCCGGCCGTACGCGCCCTGGCCTCGCGCACGCGCGGCAACGTGGTGTGGTTCGACGAGCACCGGCCCGTGCCACCGATGCCGCTGCCCGGCCGGCACAACCTCGAGAACGCGCTTGCGGCGGCTGCCGTGGGCCGCATCGCGGGACTTTCCGATGAGGCCATCGAAGCTGCGATCCGCGAGTTCAAGGGCGTCGAGCACCGCCTCGAGCTGGTGGGGGAGTGGGAGGGAGTGCGCTGGTACAACGACTCCAAGGCCACCAACCCCGACGCCGGCCGCGTCGCGCTCAGCGCGTTTCCGGACACGCCGCTCGTGCTGATCGCCGGCGGCTATGGGAGCGGCTTCGAGCTGGGGCCATGGGTGGCCGACGTGCTGAGGCACGTCGACGCTGTGGTGCTGATGGGCGCCTCGGCCGAGCTGCTGGCCCAGGAGCTCGGCGATCACCCGAAGGTCGTGCGCGCGGGAAGCCTCGAACAGGCGGTCGAGCTGGCGGCGGGTCGCGCGCGGCCGGGCGGCGTGGTGCTCTTGAGCCCCGCCTACAAGAGCTTCGACATGTTCAAGGACTACGAGGACCGCGGCCGCCGCTTCAAAGCACTGGTCCAGCAGAGGTTTGAAAAATGAGCGTCGGCACCCGGACGGCCAGGCACCCCGATCGCCTGCTCATGTTCACGACCGTTTTGCTGAGCGGCGCGGGGCTGGTCATGGTCACCAGCGCCAGCGTCGCCTTCGCTTATACGCAGCACCAGTCGGCCTTCTACTACGCGGAGCGGCAGCTGGTGTGGATGCTCATCGGATTCGCCGGCCTCTTATTGCTCAGTCGCATGGACTACCGGCGCCTGCGCCCGCTGGCCCCGGCTGGGGCGGTGATCGCCACGCTCCTGATGCTCCTGGTTCTGGTGCCGCATCTGGGCGTCACCGTCAACGGCGCCCGACGCTGGTTCGATGCCGGTCCGCTCGGGACGTTTCAGCCGTCGGAGCTGGGCAAGCTGGCGTTCGTCTTCTTCGTCGCCCACTGGGTCGACCGCAACGCCGCCCACCTCGGCGACCTGCGGAAGGGACTCGCTCCCTTCGCGGCGATGCTCGCCGGCGTGCTCGTGCTTCTCATGCTGGAGCGAGACCTCGGCACGTCCGTCGTCATCGTGGGGATCTTCCTCAGCGCATATTGGGCCGGCGGGGGCCGTTTCCGGCACATGGTCCTGCTGGTGGCTGCTCTCGGCCTCGCCTTCATTGCGATCACCCTGATGGAGCCCTATCGGTTCGCCCGCCTGACCAACTTCAGAAACCCGTTCGCCGATCCGCTGGGAGCCGGTTTCCAGTCGACGCAGGCGCTCTACAGCCTCGGCTCCGGAGGGCTGTTCGGCGTCGGCATCGGCCACTCGGTCGAGAAGTACGGCTGGCTGCCCGAGGCGCACACCGACTTCATCTTCGCCATCCTCGGCGAGGAGACGGGCCTCATCGGGACCACGCTGGTGATGGCCGGTTTCCTGTTCTTCGCGGTTCGCGGATACCTGGCCTCGCTGCGCGCGCCCGACCGATTCGGCGTGTGCCTGGCCGCCGGGATCACGACCTGGATCGCGTTCGAGGCCTTGATGAACATGGCCACGGTGACGAACACGCTGCCGATCGCGGGCGTGCCGCTGCCGTTCTTCAGCTACGGAGGCACGGCCATCGCCACCGCGCTCGCGGCCGTAGGTTTACTGCTGAGCATTGCGAGATTCGGCTCGGGCTCTGGATTCGGGGAGAAGAGAAAGAAAGGACCAGATGAGGGTTTTGATAGCTGGCGGCGGGACCGGTGGGCACCTCTATCCGGCGCTCGCGGTCGCCCACGCTTTTCGCGCTGAGGATCCCGATGGCGCACTGCTGCTGGTCGGGCGCAAGGGAGGCCCCGAGGAGAGGCTCGTGCCCGCCTCGGGCTTCGAGCTGGCCACCGTCAACGTGCGCGGGCTCGACCGCGACGCGGTCTGGAAGAATGTCGCCCTGCCTGCGATCGTCCCGGCTGCATTTGTTGCCGGCCTCCGGATCGTCGACCGCTTCCGGCCGGACGTCGTGCTCGGGATGGGCGGCTACGTGATGGCGCCCGCCGTGGCCGCCGCGCGCATGCGGGGGATCCCGTACGTGCTGCACGAGAAGGACGTGCGCCCCGGCCTGGCGACGCGCTTTTTCGCCCGCGGCGCCGCTGCGATCTGCACCACGCTCCCGGGCACCGAGAAGCGAGTCCACAACCGGCGGGTAGAGATGACCGGCGTGCCGCTGCGCGACGGCTTCGAGCCGCGCACGGCAGAGGTGCCGCCGCGGCACCTGCTCGTCACCGGCGGGAGCCAGGGTGCGCGCCACATCAACGAATCCGTATGGGGCGCGCTCGATGAGTTGCGGAAGCGTTTCGAGGAGGTCGTCCACGTCGCCGGCCCGCAAGGTGCGGCGGGCGTGGTGGATCACGCGGCCGCCGGCTACCGCGGCCTCACCTTCACCGACGATATGGCCGCGCTCATGGCGAGGGCCGACCTGGTCGTGAGCCGGGCCGGCGTGAGCACGATCGCGGAGATCGCGGCGGTCGGTCTGCCGATGGTCCTGGTGCCTGGCACGTTCGGCGGCGGCCACCAAGAGGAGAACGCGAAGGCGATGGTCGACGCCGGCGCCGCGGTGAGCATCGGAGACGCCGAGCTGAGCCCAACCAGCCTGGTCGCTGCCCTCGACGACCTCACCGCCGATCGCTTGCGCGCGATGGCGAAAGCTTCGAACGCCGCCGGCCGTCGCGACGCAGCCCAACGAGTGCTCGCGGTCCTGCACGAGGTCGCCGGGAAATGAAGGTGCACCTGATGGGCATCGGCGGCGCGGGGGTGTCGGCTCTCGCCCGCGTGTTCCTTGCTCGCGGCGACGAGGTCAGCGGGTGCGACGTCCGCGAGTCGGACACCACCGCGGCGCTGGAGGATGCGGGCGTGCGCATCTTCATCGGTCATGACCCCGAACACGTCCTCTTCCAGGACCTGCTCGTGTACAGCGGCGCGATCAAGTCATCGCCGGAGCTCGAGGCGGCCAGGGCGATGGGCGTCAAGGTGCTCACCCGCGCGGAGATGCTGGCCGAGCTCATCGCCGACTCCGATTCGATCGCGGTCGGCGGCAGCGCGGGCAAGACCACCGTGACTCACATGACGGGCCACATCCTCACCGAGGCCGGGTTCGACCCCACCGTTCTGGTCGGCGACGGCTCGAGCGCACGCGCGGGCCGCTCGCGCTGGCTCGTGGCCGAGGTGGACGAGTCCGACGGCACCCTCGTCCTCCATCACCCCAAGCGCGCGATCGTCACCAACATCGAGTTCGACCACCCGGATCACTTCCGGGATGTCGAGGCGGTGCGCGAGCTCTTTGCGGAGTTCGTGGCCGCGCTGCCTGCCGACGGCGTGGCGGTTCTGTCGGCGGACGACGAACGCACGCGATCGCTCGAGACGCCGGCCCGGCGCGTCACGTACGGCTTCAGCGAGGGCGCCGACTACCGCTGCGACGAAAACCGTCCCTTTGCGATCCACCATGCCGGACACGAGCTCGGAAGGGTCAACCTCCGGCAGCCAGGCCGGCACAACGTGCAGAACGCGACCGCGGCAGCGGCGATGGCGCTCGAGCTGGGCGTGAGTTTCGCCGACGTGGCCGGTGCGCTCGAACGGTTCCCGGGCGCGCACCGGCGTCTCGAGTTCCTCGGCGTGTTCCAGGGCGCCCCCGTCTATGACGACTACGCGCACCATCCGACCAAGGTTCGGGCCACGCTGCAGGCGGCTCGCGAGCTGCGCCATCGCCGCCTCATCGTCGTGTTTCAACCGCACCGCTACACGCGGCTCGCGGCGTTGCTCCAGGACTTCTCGCGTGCGTTTGGCGCCGCCGACCGCGTCCTGGTCGTGGACGTCTACGGCGCCGGCGAGGACAACCCCACCGGGATCCAGGCCAGCGACCTGGCGGACATGATTCCCAACGCTGTGTACGTGGGTTCGTTTGAGCGCGCCCGCGAAACGCTGGAAGGGCTTGTAGGCCCAGACGACGTTCTCCTCTTGATGGGCGCGGGTGACATCAGAAAGCTGGGCGATGAGCTGGCGCAAAGAATCTAACCTCGCCTGGCTGCGCGAGCTGCCTGGCGTGCGCAAGGGCGAGCCGCTTGCGACGCGAACGTCGTTCGGCATCGGCGGTCCCGCCGAATTTTTCGCCGAGATGGCCAACACCCAGTCCATCGAGGTCGCCCTTGAAGGCTGCCGCCTGCGGGGCATCCCGCATCTCCTGCTGGGCGCCGGCACCAACCTGCTCATCGCAGACGCAGGGGTCGAGGGACTCGTCATCCGTGTCGTCAACCGCGACTACGAAGTCGACGGCACGCGCATCCGAGCGGGTGCGGGCCTGAAGATGATGAGGCTGGCCAGGATCGCGGCCGATGCCGGCTTGCGCGGCTTCGAGTTCGCGATCGGCGTGCCGGGTACGGTCGGTGGCGCGGTCTATCAGAACGCAGGCTGCTGGGGGCACGAGCTGCGCGAGGTGCTGGTGGCTGCGCGCGGATTCCAGCCCGGCGCCGACCGGCGCACGTGGAGCGTGGAAGACCTGCAGTTCGGCTATCGCACGTCCGCGCTTCGCGACGGCCCCCTCCGCGGTTCTCTTGTGATCGATGCGACCATCCAGCTCGAGCGTGGCGACGGGGAGGAGGCCAAGCGCTTGATGGCGAAGCTGACCCGCGAGCGTAACGAGACGCAGCCCATCAAGACCAAGAACTGCGGCAGCGTGTTCATGAACCCGCCGGGAGACTCGGCGGGACGGCTGATTCAGGCCGCCGGCCTCAAGGGCGCTCGCGAGGGGGCCGCGGTCATCTCGGAGCTGCATGGAAACTTCATCGTCAACGAGGGCGGGGCAACCGCTGTCGAGGTGGCCGCGCTCATCGAACGGGCGCGGGCGACGGTCATGCATCGTTTTGGCATCGAGCTCGAGCGTGAGGTCGAGCTGGTGGGGAAGTGGGAATGAAGATTGCCGTGCTGCGTGGAGGGCGCTCCGCGGAGCGCGAGGTGTCCTTGCGCTCGGGCGCGCAGGTGGAAGAGGCGCTGCGCAGGCGCGGTCACGACGTCGCCGGCATCGACCTCGACATGAGCACGTGGGACGTCTTGCGCGACGGCGACTTCGCCTGCGTCTTCAATGCGCTCCACGGGCGGCTGGGCGAGGACGGGACGGTCCAGGGGATGCTCGAGCTGCTTGCTCTTCCGTACACCGGCTCGGGCGTGCTCGCGTCGGCGCTCTGCATTGACAAGGCTCGCGCCAACTCTGTGATGGCGGGCGCGGGCCTGCACATTCCGGAGTTCGAGGAGCTCGAGCTGAAGCAGGGCGTGAGCGCCGACACCGTCGAGAGGCTCGTCTCGCATTTCGGCCTGCCTCTCGTGATCAAGCCTGTTCGCGAAGGCTCGACCATCGGACTCACGATCGCGCGCGACGCGGACCAGGTCGCGAGCGGGCTGGTGCTGGCTGCGCGCTACGACCGGCGGGTCATGGTCCAGCGGTTTGCGGCCGGGACCGAGATCACCATCGGCATCCTCGCCACGCCGGACCTGCAGGTGCTGCCGACGCTGGAGATCGTCAGCGACAACCCCGTCTACGACTACGACGCAAAGTACACGGCGGGCAAGTCGCACCACATCATCCCCGCGCGGATCCCAGAAGCCGCGCGCGACGCGGCGTCGGAGGCCGCCGGCCGCGCTTTCACCGTCCTCGGCTGCTCCGGGATGGGGCGTGTCGACATCATCGTCGATGCAAGCGGGACCCCCTGGCTCCTGGAGCTGAACACCGTTCCCGGTCTCACCGCCCTCTCGCTGCTGCCGGATGCCGCGCGCGCTGCGGGCATTGGATTCGACGTGCTGTGCCAGCGCCTGGTCGACCACGCCATCGGGCGGCATCAGCATCACGTTGGCCCACCCCCCTCCCCCCCTGGGGGGGGAGGGTCGGGGAGAGGGGCGTGAGATTCCGCAGACGTCGGTCACTGCTTCCACGCATAAGCCGGCGCCCGAGCCCCGAGGAGGCTGCGCCCCTGAAAGGCCAGCTGTGGACGCGCTCTGAGCGCAACCTGAAGGAACCAGACGTTCATCCCGTGCGCCGCATCACGGCCACAGTGGTCGCGCTGGCCGAATGCGCCGTACTCGGCTGGCTGTGGTTCGGGCCTGCCCTGGCTGTGAAATCGGTCGATATCGCGGGTGCTCACCACCTCAGCGCGACGCAGGTGGCGGCGGCGGCAGGGCTCAGCGGCAACCGGTCGGTCCTCGCGGTGGATGGGGAATCGGACCGCCATCACCTCCTCGACCAGGTCTGGGTGCGCACGGCCACCGTCGACCCTCAGCTCGACGGCACGGTTGTCGTGCACATCAGCGAGTGGCAGCCCATCGCCGCGTATCACGCCGGGTCCAGCAAGCACTACTTCCTGCTCTCGACCCAGGCGACGGTGCTCGGGTCGGCGGCATCGGCGGGCGCGCTGGTCGACATCCAGGGCCCGGCGGGCGCGGATCCGAGGATCGGCACGCAGGCTCTCGACCCGACGCTCCTGACCGCGCTCGTCAACATCCAGCGCGGGTTCCCGGGCCTGATCGGCCAGGAGGTGTCGGGGTTCATCTTCGATTCCTGCGGCGACCTGACGCTCATTTCCAAACGCGGCTGGAAGGTTTACTTTGGCCGCGTGCTTACGCCCGAGGAGTTTGCAACGCTGCGCGACAAGCTGGCAGCGCTGAAGGCCATATCGGGCCATGGCAACGTCGACTACAACTCAGTCGACCTTGCCTACGTCAACGTGATGAACCCGTCCGAGCCGGCCGCGGGCTACAAGTCGCTCCAACCCGCCACCCCATCGCCATCGCCAGGCGCAGCCCAGCCTTCACCGGTGCCTACTTGCAAGTAATCGTCGTCGCGATCCTGTTCGCGCTGCTGGGCGTCCTGCTCGGCCTGATGTCGCCGCTGACAATCCCGATCATCTACGCGCGCTACACCGCGGTCGCGCTGCTCGCTGCGCTTGACTCCATCTTCGGTGCGTTCAAGGCCTACATCAACGGCACGTTCGAGCCGCGCGTCTTCTTCAGCGGCCTGCTCACCAACATGACGCTTGCGGCCGGGCTCACCTACTTCGGGGACAAGCTTGGGGTTGACCTTTCCATCGCCGCCATCGTCGCGTTCGGCGTGCGGATCTTCAACAATTTGGGTGCGATCAGGAGGCATTACCTGTAAGCCACGGTATCAAGCCGAGGCACAAGTACTAGTCGCGAGCCGGCGCTGACCCACAAAATCTAGCCCGCAGGCGCTCGGTAGCCCTTATAATCCCGGCAGCCCGCCCGTTATATCCATACGTTCCAGGAGGCGTTCCAGCACAGCATTGTCGCGGCGGAAGAGAGCCGTCGGTCTCGACCTTGGCACCAGCCGGGTCGCGGTGGTCATAGCCGAGTCTGACGAGCTCAACGGACCCGTGAGCATCATCGGTGTGGGCGAGAGCCCGTCCGATGGCTTGCGCAAAGGCGTGGTCGTCAACCTGGACAAAACCATCGCGTCCATCCAGGCCGCGGCGGTCGCCGCCGAGCGCATGGCCGGGCAGCGCATCGAAAACGTCGTCGTCTCCCTCGGCGGCATCCACCTGTGGTCGCAGAACTCCACGGGCGTCGTCGCGGTGGCAAGCGGCGACCGGGAAATCGGCGAGGACGACGTGCAGCGTGTGGTCGAGGCTTCCCGGGCCGTGAGCGTAGCCTCGGACCGCCAGGTCATCCATGCGATCCCCCGCGCGTACACAGTCGACGGGCAGGAAGGCGTGCGTGACGCAACCGGCATGACGGGCCACCGGCTGGAGGTGGAGACGAACATCATCACGGGCGCGCAGACCGCGGTCCAGAACGTCATCAAATGCGTGCACGGCGCGGGCTTCGACATCGAGGACGTCGTCTGCTCGGGCCTGGCGGCCGGTGAGGGTGTGCTCACGACCCAGGAGCTCGATCTCGGCGTCTGCCTGGTCGACATCGGCGCCGGCACCACCTCAGTTGTCGTTTACAACGACGGCGCCGCGCGCCAGCTGGCGGTGTTGCCGGTCGGCGGCAACCACGTGACCAGCGACATCGCCATCGGCCTGCGCACGACCCTCGACGAGGCCGAGAGCTTGAAACTCAACTACGGCCACACGCTGCCCGAGGTGATCGACCCGGGCGAGAAAGTGGAGGTGCGCCAGGTCGGCGGGGATCGCATCAACGCGCTGCCGAGACGCTTCCTCGCGGAGATCATCGGGCCGCGCATGCAGGAGATCTTCATGATGGCGCGCGAAGAAGTCCGCAAGAGCGGCTTTGACGGGCTGCTGCCCGCGGGCGTCGTGGTGACCGGCGGAGGCTCGCGGCTGATGGGCACCACCGATGCCGCCCAGGTCGTCTTCGACACCTCGGTGCGACTGGGCCAGCCGAACGGAGTGACGGGTCTTGCCGATCGCGCCCAGGGCCCGTCGTTCGCGGTCTCGGTCGGGCTAGTGAAGTGGGGATTGAAAGCCCACTCGCGCGCTTACAACAAAGACCGCCAGCAGGTGACCTTCGGCCAGAAAACAGTGAGGTGGCTGCGAGATTTTTTCTAGAGAACAGACCAGAAGCCAGCTGGAGCTCGCCGTAGCGAAAGCAGATTTGCACCAGGAGGTCGTCATGAAAGAGAGTGAGTTGCATGAGGGGCGAGCGCGCATCAAGGTCGTCGGCTGTGGTGGCGGTGGCGGCAACGCCGTCAATCGCATGATCTCGAAAGCGCTCAAGGTGCAGTTCATCGCCGTCAACACCGACAAGCAGGCGCTCGAACGCTGTCAAGCCGACGTGAAAGTCCAGATGGGCAACAAGGTCACACGTGGCCTCGGCGCGGGCGGGGACTGGACTCGCGGCCGCGATGCCGCCGACGAGAGCCGAACAGAGCTGTCGGCGGTGGTCCAGGAGTCCGACATGGTGTTCATCACGGCCGGCATGGGCGGCGGCACGGGCACCGGTTCGGCCGCCATCGTGGCCGAGCTGGCGAAAGAGGCCGGCGCGCTCACGATCGGTGTGGTGACGCGGCCGTTCGCGTTCGAGGGCCGCATCCGCAACGACACCGCCGAGGAAGGGATCAAGGCGCTGCGCAGCCAGGTCGACGCGCTGATCGTCATCCCGAACGACCGGCTGGCGCAGGTGGCGAACTCGAAGACGACGCTCGAGGAGGCCTTCCGGATGGCGGACGACGTGCTCCGCCAGGGCGTCCAGGGCATCTCCGACCTGGTCACGCAACCCGGCGTCATCAACCTCGACTTCGCCGACGTGAAGGCGATCATGGAGAACGCCGGCGAGGCGCTCATGGGCATCGGCCACGGGGCGGGCGACTCGCGCGCCGAGGACGCCGCCAAGCAGGCGGTCTCCAGCCCGTTGTTGGAAACGTCGATCGACGGCGCCAAGGGCATCCTGTTCAACATCACCGCCGGTAAGGACATCACCCTGCAGGAGGTGCAGAAGGCGGCCGAGATCGTGCGCTCGGCGGCCGACCCAGGCGCCAACATCATCTTCGGCGTCGTCCGCGACGACACCATGCAGGGCGAGATCAAGATCACGGTCATCGCCACCGGGTTCGGCGGCAAGACCCAGACCGAGGCCAAGCAGGAGATCCGGAGCCGGACAACCTTCGAACGGCCGGAGTTCGGCGCCGAGGACCTTGGCGACATCAACATCCCGGCGTTTCTCCGCAACCGGATGTAGGAATACTCGTATACATGCGCTGCCCGTACTGCGGTCACCACGACCTGAAGGTGGTCGACTCCCGCGACTCCGAGGTCGGGGAGGCGATCCGCCGCCGGCGTGAATGCCTGCAATGCGGGCAGCGCTTCACCACCTATGAACGCATCGAAGCGGTGCCCTTTTACGTCACCAAGAAAGACGGCCGTCGCGAGGATTTCGACCCGCAGAAGCTGTTCACCGGGCTGAAGAAGGCGACCGAGAAGCGCGACATCTCGCCGGAGAGGCTGCGCGCGATCGTCGACGACATCGAGGCGGAGCTGCGGCGCTCAGGTCGGGTCGAGATCCCGAGCGGGGAGATCGGCGAGATGGTGATGGACCGCCTGCGGGACCTGGACGAGGTTGCGTACATACGCTTCGCATCCGTGTACCGAGAGTTCATGGACCTGCAGCAGGTCAAACGCGAGATCGAACAGGTCCTCAGCTCCCGCCGCCCCTAGCCAGCAGCACCAAGCCCGATTCCGCGCGTTTGGCGCCAACAGTGCGTCTCCTCGCATCCGATAGCGCACTTCTGGCGCAAACGGTGCGTTATGTCGTCGCCACGACCTGGGCTCGTAAGCTCACCTGACGTGGGCGCCATCCCCCAGGTCCTGAAAATCGCGAGCCTCGAAACCGAGCCTGGGCTCGTGCACGGCTTCTCAACGTCGTTGCTGGGCACAATGGGCCTGACGCACGCGCCCGACCCTGATGCGGTGATGGCGTCGCGCCGCGGGTTTGCGCGCGTCCTAGAGATCGACGCTGAGCCCCTCACTGTGGCCGGCGCGGTGCATGGCAATGCCGTCGCGCGGGTCGACGAGCACCTGGACGTGGTGAGGGGCGTGGACGCGCTGGTCACGGATCGCCGTGGCGTGGCGTTGTTCGCGACGTATGCCGACTGCTACCCGATCGTGCTTTGGGATCCGGAGCACCGGTGCGCCGCGCTCGTGCATGCGGGCTGGCGCGGGACGGTGGCGCACGTGGGCTCGGCGGCTCTGAAGGCGATGCGCGACGAATATGGGTCCGATCCAGCGAAGGTCAAAGCCGGCATCGGCCCCGGCATCTGCGGTCGTTGTTACGAGGTGGGGGAGGAGGTGTCGAGCCAGTTCGATGCACGGTTCGTACGCCGGGGAGACGGGGATCGCTTCCTGCTCGACCTCGCTGCGGCCAACCGGGCGCAGCTCGAAGCAGAAGGCGTGACGCAGGTCGACGTCATCGGGCTGTGCACCAAAGAGACCGATTACCTGCCCTCGCACCGCCGCAACCCGGACGGCACCCGTTTCGGCGGGATCGTCGCGTTGCGGTGAGCGTCGCCGAAAACCTGGCTTCGGTCCGCGAGCGAATCTCGCGCGCAGGGCGCGACCCGGACGAGATCACGATCGTCGCGGTGACGAAAGGCTTCGGTCCCGAGGTCTGCCGATCGGCACTGGAAGCCGGCCTGAAGATCCTTGGCGAGAACAGGGTCCACGAAGGGGTGGCGAAGATGGAAGCCGTCAAGGGCGGCACATGGCACCTCATCGGCCACCTGCAGACGAACAAGGTTCGAATCGCAGCCGAGCATTTCGCCATGATCCATACGGTCGATTCCAAAAGGCTGGCCGAGGCCATCGCTCGCGTCGATCCGCGGCAGCCCGTGCTCGTCGAGATCAATATCGCGCGAGAGCCACAGAAATCCGGCGCCGATCCCGACCAGGCCCTCGAGGTGATCAAAGCCGCCGCGGACTTGCTCGACCTGCATGGACTGATGGCGATGGGGCCATCGCACGGTGATCCCACGCCCGCATTCAACGAGCTGCGGAAGCTGCGCGACGAGGCGGAACAGAGTCTAGGGAAGGCGCTGCCCATCCTTTCTATGGGCATGAGCGGCGACTTCGAGGCGGCGGTGGCCGCGGGGAGCACGATGCTGCGCCTCGGCCAGGCGCTCTTCGGTCCGCGCCCTGCTCGTTCTATCCTGGAATGAGAGATGTCACTGATCGCGGCGCTTCTGATCGACCTGCTCTACGTCTTCATCATCGTGATGATCATTCGAGCCGTTTTCTCGTGGGTGAGCCCATATCCCACCAACGCGGTATCGAGGTTCGCCTGGCAGGTCACCGAGCCGGTCCTGGCGCCGGTGCGGCGCTGGATCCCGCCGGTGTCGGGGATCGATCTCTCCTTTCTGGTCGTGATCCTGATCGCCTACTTCCTGATCGCCGCCCTCAACAACCTCAGGGCCGGATAGGCCCGCAGTACAATCTGGGTTCGGCGATGAGGGAGACGGGTAGGCCCGTCCGATCGGCCCACAGAGAGCCCCAGTAGCTGAAACGGGGCGGCCGGCAGCGGGATTCGAGATCACTCCTGAGCCGAAACCCAAAGAGCGTCCGAGGTGGCAGCCTTGGGAATCTGGGTGGTACCGCGGGCCTGCTGACAGGGCTCGTCCCAGAGACGGATTCCGTATTTCTCTGGGAGTGAGATGTTCGACAAGGTAGACCAGAAGGTCAGCTTCCCTGACCTCGAGAAGCAGGTGCTCGCGAAATGGAAGGAGGAAGGCACCTTCCAGAAATCGCTCGAGCTGCGTGCCGGGCGTCCGCCCTTTGTCTTTTACGAGGGGCCGCCCACGGCCAACGGCAAACCGGCCACCCACCACATCCTCGCGCGCGCATTCAAAGATCTCTTCCCGCGCTACAAGACGATGAAGGGCTTCTACGTCGAGCGCAAAGCAGGCTGGGACACGCACGGCCTGCCGGTGGAGATCGAGGTCGAGAAGAAGCTGGGCATCTCGGGCAAGTTCGCGATTGAGAACGAAATCGGTGTGGAGCGCTTCAACCAGCTCTGCCGCGAGAGCGTGTACGAGTATGTATCGGACTGGGTCGTGTTCAGCGAGCGCATGGCCTTCTGGATGGACTACGACAACGCGTACTGGACTCTGACGTCCGACTACATCCAGTCCGTGTGGTGGGCCCTCAGCGAGATGTGGAAGCAGGGTCTCGTCTATAAGGGCTTTCGCGTCGCGCCTTACTGCCCGCGATGCGCGACGCCCCTGTCCAGCCACGAGCTGGCGCAGGGATACCGCGACAACGTCCCCGATCCGAGCGTCTACATTCGCTTCCGCTTAAAGAGCGATCCGAAGACGTCGATCCTGGCCTGGACGACCACGCCGTGGACGCTGCCCGGAAACGTGGCGCTGGCCGTGCACCCGGACGTGACGTACGTGAAGGTGAGGCAGGGCGATGAATTTCTCATCCTCGCGGAGTCGCGGCTCCAGGTCCTTGACGGCGAGTTCGAAATCGTCGAACGAATGAAAGGCAGCGATCTCGTCGGCCTCGACTATGAGCCCGTGTATCCGTACTCGATCCCAGAGGAAGGAAGGGCTCACTACGTGGTCGATGCGGACTTCGTCTCGACCGACGAAGGCACCGGTGTAGTCCACACCTCAGCGCTTTATGGCGTCGACGACCTACGGCTGTGCCAGGAAAAAGGCATCCCGTTCCGTCACACGGTGGGCCTCGACGGCACGTTTCTTCCCTATGTCGAAAAGTTCGCCGGCCTTCACGTCAAGGAGGCCAACCCGCTCATCGAGGACGACCTGAAGACGCGTGGGCTCCTTTACAAAGCCGAGACCATCCTGCACACGTACCCCGAGTGCTGGCGCTGCGGCACGCCGCTCATCTACTACGCGCTGGACTCGTGGTACGTCCAGACGACAGAGCGCAAGGCTGAGCTGATCGCCAACAACGCCGCCACCAACTGGGTCCCGGCGCACATCAAAACCGGCCGTATGGGCGACTGGCTCGAGAACAACGTCGACTGGGCCATATCGCGTTCGCGGTACTGGGGCACGCCCCTTCCTTTCTGGGTCTGTGAGCAGTGCGAGGAGCAGCGGTGCATCAGCTCGGCGGCGGAAATCGGCCTGGATGACAAGGCCGACCTTCACCGGCCGTACATCGATAAGGTCACCATCCCGTGCGCCAAATGCGGCGGCGTGATGCGCCGGATACCGGAGGTGCTGGACACATGGTTCGACTCCGGATCGATGCCGTTCGCCCAGCGCGGTCACCCGCGCCACGGCACCAAGGAGTTCGAAGAGACATTTCCGGCCGACTTCATCTCTGAGGCGATCGACCAGACTCGCGGTTGGTTCTACTCGCTGCTCGCGATCTCGACTCTGCTCTTCAAGCAGAACGCGTACCGCAACGTCATCTGCCTCGGCCTGGTGGTCGACCCGAAGGGCAAAAAGGCGTCAAAGTCGCGCGGGAACGTGCTGGACCCGAATTTCCTGTTCGACACGTTCGGTTCCGATGCGGTGCGCTGGTACTTCTACACCTCGACCCCTGTGGGAGAGAACTACCGCACGAGCGCCGAGACGCTGCGAGAGACCGTGCAGCAGTTCTTCATCCCACTATGGAACTGCTATTCCTTCTTTGTCACGTACGCGCGGCTCGACAACTTCGATCCTTCGCAACCGCAGGTTCCGGTGCGCGAGCGCCACGTGCTTGACCGATGGCTGCTGTCGCGGCTGAGCGGTTTGGTGGAATCGGTCACGACCGGCCTCGATCGCTACGATGCCAACGAGCCGGCCCGGAAGATCCAGCGTTTCGTCGACGAGCTGTCGAACTGGTACGTCCGCCGCTCCCGGAGGCGGTTCTGGAAGTCGCAGTCCGACCGCGACAAGCTGGCCGCCTACCAAACTCTGTACGAGACGCTGTCGACCGTCAGCCGGCTGATGGCCCCGTTCGTGCCCTTCATGGCTGAGGCGATGTATCGCAACCTCTCGGAGGGAAGCTCGGTGCACCTGAGCGACTTCCCGGAGGCGATGCCATGGCATGACCCGGAGGTCGAGGCGAACATGGCGCTTGCCAGGCAGGCGGTGGAAGCAGGATTGGCCGCGCGGGACGCGGTTCGCATCAGGGTTCGCCAGCCACTTGCTTCGGTAGCGCTGCCGGGCGAGCCGCTGCCCGAGGACATCGCTGCGATCGTGCGTGAGGAGTTGAACGTCAAGAAGGTCATATTCGGCGCGCCCGAGGTGAAACTCGACACCGAGATCACTGCGGAGCTGCGCCTGGAAGGCCTCGCCCGCGAGGTCGTGCGCGTGATCCAGGACCGGCGCAAGAAGATAGGCCTCAACGTGGAGGACCGAATCCACACTTGCTTCGAAGCGGATGGCCTGCTTGCACGCGCCATCGAGAAGCACGCCGACTACATCAAGAACGAGACTCTGTCGGTGACGATCGAACACGGCAAGGATGACTGCGAGGGTGAGCAGCTGTTGCTGGAAGGAGAGCAGCTCTGGATCGGACTGAAACGAAGCAAGTGATCTCGGACGGGGGCCACGGCGAGAGATTTGGTGGATCGGCGGCCCAGATGCTAGGAGCCGACGAGCACGCGAAGGAGCGCATTGTGACTGCGCGACTGAGCGCGCACAGGAGGCGACACCGCAGATGGGCCGACTAGACGCCAAAGATCCGTCGGGGATCCCTGTCCGTGATCACATCAATCACACGGGGCGGGCGCTCTTCTTCACGGTGGCGCTGGTGGTGTTCGTCCTCGACCGACTGACCAAGAACGTCGTCACCTCGAGCGTGCCGTACGGCACGGAGGTCTCCGTGATCGACCACGTGGTCGGCATCACCAACATTCGCAACGCCGGCGCGGCTTTTGGCTTTGCACCGGTCGGACCCTGGTTCTTCCTGATCGCAGCGCTGGCGGTGTCGATCGGGCTTGTCGTGTACGTCATGCGCCAGCCTGGCGACCTCAGCGGCGATGCGGTGTTCGGGCTCATCGTCGGCGGCGCGCTTGGCAACGCCTTCGACCGCATCCTCAACGGCGGAGGCGTCACGGACTTCATCAACTTCCATTTCTGGCCGGTCTTCAACGTCGCCGACTCCGCAGTCAGCGTCGGTGTGTTCCTGCTGGTCGTCGGGTACCTGTTACGCAAGCCCAACGCCGCCTGATCGCCGAGGCCGCCGCGCCCCGGCTGGACCGTTTCATCGCGGAGCGCGAAAGCGAATTGAGCCGCGCGGCGGCCGCGCGCCTCATCAAGAGCCACATGGTCCGCGTCAACGGTGCGAGCGCCGATCCGTCTGATCGTGTCGCGGAAGGGGACGTCGTCGAGTACGAGATCCCGCACGCATACATCTCTGTTGCCTCCGCCGAGCCGATCCCACTGGAGGTCGTCTACGAGGATGCAGACCTGGTGGTGATAAACAAGCCGGCGGGGATGGTGGTCCACCCGGCACCCGGCCATTACTCGGGCACCCTCGTTCACGCGCTGCTGGGTCACGGCGGGAGCTGGTCGGCCGCCGGAGGCGAGGCTCGGCCGGGAATCGTTCACCGACTCGACAAGGGCACGTCGGGGCTGATCGTGGTGGCACGAAACGATGTCAGCCATCGCGCCCTCTCGGCGCAGCTCAGCGACCGGACCTTGAGTCGTTCATACCTGGCGATCGCGAGAGGGCGCTTCAAAACGGATGCGGGCGAGCTCGAAGGCGCCATCGGACGGCATCCGAAGGATCGCAAGCGCATGGCGGTCGTGGCCGGCGGCAGGTTTGCGCGGACGCGTTACGAGGTCGTCGAAAAGCGCAGCACGCATACACTCCTGCGCTGTGACCTCGATACCGGCCGCACGCACCAGATTCGCGTTCATCTCGCGGCGCTCGGTCACCCTCTGGCGGGAGATGCCGAGTACGGAGGCGGCGGACCGGGCGAGCCGGCGCGGCCCATGCTGCACGCTTGGCGCTTGCGTCTTCGCCATCCACGCACCGACGTCGAGATGATGTTCGAGGTCGCGCCTCCGGCCGACTTCAACGAGTTCTGGTCGAGGATCCCCCTCTCCCCGCAGGGGAGAGGGTCGGGGAGAGGGGCGTGAGGCCGCATTCGCCGTCCAAACGGGGCCTTCTGATCGTCATCTCCGGGCCGTCGGGCGTAGGCAAAGACACGGTCATAAGGCGGCTCCTCGAGCTGGACCCGAAGCTCCGGTACTCGGTGTCGTACACCACGCGTCCGCCCAGACCAGGCGAGATCGACGGCGTCGACTACCGATTCGTGAACAGAGAGCAGTTCCAGAGGCTCATCGGCGAGGACGCGCTCCTCGAGTACGCGACCTACGACGGCCACCTCTACGGCACGCCCATCGTGCCGCTCGACCAGGCGCGTGCGGCGGGCTACGACATCGTGCTCAAGATCGACGTCCAGGGCGCTGAGCAGGTGCGCAAGCGCGCGCTGGACGCGCTGCGCATCTTCCTAGCGCCACCGAACATGGACGAGCTCCTGAGGCGCCGCACCGAGCGCCACAGCGAGAGCCCCAAGGACCAGACCGCGCGGCAGCGCATCGCGCTGGATGAGATGGCGCTCGCCCCGCATTTCGACCACGTGGTCGTCAACGACGATCTCAATCGCGCAGTCGAGGAGGTGCTGGCGATCATCCGGCGTGCGCGCGAGCGCCAGACTTAGTCCATGCCCGCTGAGGCCTGCCCGGGGATCCCCATCGTATCTTTGGCGCCCATGCGGCCCATCTACGGGTTCAGCACCTGTGCTGCTCGCTTATGCATCCACAATGCGTGCGCTGCGCTGCTCGGTGCTTCACCCGGATCTGGACCACCTGGCCACCAAATCTATCGACGGGGCCCCCGGACATGCCTCTAGACTCATCGCCCGTTCCAAACGAGTTGAAAGGCCTGCGCCTTGCGCTCCTGGTCGCGGGCGGGATCGCCGCCTACAAGATCGTGGACCTCGCCTCGGCGCTCACCCAGGCCGGCTCCGAGGTCAGGGTGGCGATGACCGCGTCGGCGACCCGGTTCGTGGGCGCCCCGTCCTTTCAGGGGGTGACCGGCAACCCGGTGCTGACCGGGCTGTGGTCCGCAGATGGTGCGCCCGAGCCTCATGTGACGCTTGGCGACTGGGCCCAGCTGATCCTGCTCGCGCCGGCGACCGCCAACATCATCGGGCGCGTCGCGAGCGGCCGCTCGGACGACATCGTCACGGCGACGCTGCTGGCGTCGCGATGCCCGATCGTCGTCGCGCCGGCCATGAACGACGCGATGTGGTCGAAGCGCGCCGTGCAGGAGAACCTCGCCGCCCTTCGCCGGCGGGGCGTGGTCGTCGTCGAGCCGGAATCCGGCCATCTCGCGAGCGGTCACGTCGGCGCCGGCCGGCTTGCGAATGCTTCGGCGCTGATGAAGGCGATGTCAGAAGCGGTGCGCTCGACATACGACCTGGCCGGACGGCGGGTGGTGGTGACCGCGGGCGGCACGCGTGAGCCGATCGACCCGGTTCGCTACATCAGCAACTACTCGAGCGGGAAGATGGGCTTTGCGATCGCCTCCGCCGCCGCGGACCGTGGCGCACGCGTGACGCTGGTGACGGCCGCCACGCATCCGGACCATCACGGCGTCGACGTACGGCCGGTCGAGACCGCGGAAGAGATGCTGGCGGAGCTCAAGAGCGACCTGGCGGGCGCCGACCTCCTGGTGATGGCGGCGGCGGTCGCCGACTTCCGGCCCGCGCGCACCGCCGATCACAAGCTCCGGCGCGAAGAAACCTCCAGGCTGACGCTAGAGCTCGAGCAGATCCCGGACCTGGTGGCCGCGCTCGGCAAAGAGAAGGAAGGCCAGGGGGTGTTCAGGGTCGGCTTCGCAGCCGAGGGATCGGACCTGGCCGCCAAGGGCCTGGAGAAGATGAAGAAGAAAGGGCTGCAGGCGATCGTCGCGAACGACATATCGCGCAAGGACATCGGTTTTGGCAGCGATCACAACGAGGGCGTGATGCTGTTCGCGGACGGATCTCGCGAGGAGCTGCCGCGGATGACCAAGCGCGAGATGGCCGACCGCATCCTGGACCTTATCAAGCCCCGTCTGAAGTAAGTAGTTGCTCTACGCCGAAGTAGCGGTCGAGGCGGCCCGCGCCCTGGATCGCGAGACCTACTCCTATTCGGTTCCGGAGGGCATCGACGTGGTGCCGGGACATCGCGTCACGGTTCCGTTCGGGCGCCGCACCACCTTCGGCTATGTCGTTTCCTTGGGCACCGCCGAGCCGGAAGTGGAAGTGAAGCCGATCGCGGGCGCCGGCGACGAGCCGCTGCTCCTGCCGCATCAGGTTGCCCTAGCGCGGATGGTCGCCGACCACTACTGGGTGCCGCTGATCGAGTGCCTGCGCGCGATGCTCCCTCCGCGAGTGCGCTCCAAAGGCTCGACGGGCGAAGGCGCCTCGACACGGCAGCGGCGCCACAGCCGCCTGCTCGAGTTTGCCACCGCCGTCCACGCGGAGCCGCAGAAGCCGGTCCTCACCGGTGAGCAGCAGGCCGCGCTGGAGGTCATCTCGGCCAACCAGCTCACGTTGCTGCACGGCGTGATCGCGAGCGGCAAGACCGAGGTCTACCTGAGCGCGGCGGAACAGGCGTTGGCGCAGCAGCTTCGTGTGCTGCTGCTGGTGCCCGAGATCTCGTTGACGCCCCAACTCGTGGAGCGTGTGCGCAATCGCCTGGGCGCGCCGATCGCGATCCTGCACAGCCAGCTCACCGAGCTCGAGCGTGCTCAGCAATGGTGGCGGGTGCGCCGGGGCCAGGCCGACGTCGTCCTGGGCAGCCGGTCGGCGGTGTTTGCGCCCATCCCGCGACTCGGCCTGGTCTGCCTGGACGAAGAAGGATCGGCGGCGTACAAACAGGACCGCACGCCCCGGTACGAGACAGGCTGGGTCGCGCGCCGGCTCGCCGCGGTGAGCGGCGCGCGGCTGGTCGCGGGCTCGGCGACCCCGAGCGTCGTCGCGTACCACGATGCGCAGCGCGGCGACCTGGCCCTGGCGAAGCTGACACACCGGGTGCGCGGCCAGGATGCCGAGGTGGAGCTGGTGGACATGCGGGACGAGTTCGCGGCCGGCAACCGTCAACCGCTTTCGAAGCGGCTGCTCGAGGTGGTCGAACGCACGCTCCAGAACGAGGAGCAGGTGATCCTTTATTTGAACCGTCGCGGGATGTCGACCTACGTCATGTGTCGCGACTGCGGAAAATCGGTGCAGTGCCTCGGTTGCTCGGTATCGCTCGTGCAGCATGCCGAGATCGATGGCCTGGTGTGCCATTACTGCGGCTACTCGCGGGCGATGCCCGCTGTTTGCGATCACTGCGGCAGCCGCAACATCCGGGCCCTCGGCATGGGCACGCAGCGCCTGGAGAGCATGGTCAAGCGGATCTGGCCGAATGCTCGAGTCCTGCGCCTGGACAGCGACGTCGCACGCGGGCCCGATGCCTACTTCCAGATCTGGGAAGCGTTCTCCGAGCGTCGCGCCGACATCCTGGTCGGCACCCAGCTGGTCGCGCGCGGACTGGACCTGCCGGCGGTCACATGCGTTGGCGTGGTCGACGCCGACCTCCCCCTGCACTTCCCCGACTACCGTTCGGCCGAGAATACTTTCTCGCTGGTGGTGCAGGTCGCCGGGCGCGCGGGCCGCGACGGCCGGCCATCTTCGGTGATCGTGCAGACCAGCAATCCAGAGCACTACAGCCTGCGCTGCGCGGCCGTAGGAGATTACGAAGGCTTCTATGCGGCCGAGCTGCCGTCGCGAAAAGCCTTCACGTTCCCGCCGTTTGCGGACCTGGCCGTCCTGACGCGTTCGGACACTGACGACGGTCGCGCGGCCGCGTCCGCCCGCGAGGCGGCGGAGTCGATCGCTGCGGGCTTGCTGAAGGATGGGGTGGAGGGCATTCGCGTGATGGGCCCCTCACCCGCGTTCATGCACCGGTTGCGAGGCGAGTACCGCTGGCAGGTGACGCTGAAGGGTCTTGGGCTCGAGCGGGCGCGGCATCTGGCCCCGCGCGGGCGCGCCTGGAGCTTTGACGTCGACCCGGTGACCTAGCCGGTCGACCACCCGCGTGCCTTCGGCGCTGGGCTAAGAAGGGATTGGGGTCGACGGTGGCCGGGTAAAATCGATCTCGTGGCCATCCGACCAATCCTGACGTTCGCGCATCCTGTCCTTCGCGAAAAGGCGAAGAAGGTGTCGCGCGTCGACACGTCCATCCAGCGCCTAATCGACGACCTCACCGAGACCATGTTGGATGCCCCGGGCGCAGGTCTTGCCGCCAACCAGATCGGAGTGCCTCTGCGCGTGTGCGTGGTCAAGGGCGACGACAACCAGATCTGGGGCCTGGTCAACCCGGAGATCGTCAAGCATGCCGGCGAGCAGATCGGCCCCGAAGGGTGCCTGAGCTACCCCGGGTGGGTGGGCGAGGTGAAGCGTTTCGAGACCGTTGTGGTCAAGGCACGCAATCGCCACGGAAAAGAGGTGCGCATCAAGTCGAGCGGGTTCACCGCGCGCGCCTTTCAGCACGAGCTCGACCACCTCGACGGTGTCCTGTTCATCGACCGGCTCACCAGCCTCGATACGCTTCGGCGGGTTGAGGACCTCGAGGCCGAAGAGCAGGAAGAAGCCGTAGCGGCGGCGTCGGGCTAAGGCCACCACCTTCCTGAGGATCGTTTTCGCGGGTACGGCCGCGTTCGCCGTGCCTTCGCTCCAGGCGCTGCGCGCGGCGGGCCACGAGATCGCGCTCGTGATCACTCAGCCGGACCGGCCGGGCAACCGGCGGAAGATCACCCCGCCGCCGGTCAAGGTCGCCGCGCAGGAGCTTGGGCTGGCGGTGCTGCAGCCGGAGAAGATCCGCGACCCAGCGGTGGTCGGCCGCCTCCGCGAGTTGAAGCCGGACGTGATGGTCGTGGTCGCTTATGGGCAGATCATCCCTCCCAACGTGCTGTCCATTCCAACGCGCGGAGTGGTGAACGTCCATGCCTCGTTGCTGCCGCGCCATCGTGGTGCGGCGCCAATCGCGCACGCGATCCTGGCCGGCGACCGCGAGACTGGCGTCACCATCATGAAGATGGACGAGCAGCTCGACCACGGCCCGATCCTCTCCATGCGGCGCACCGAAATCGGCCCGCGGGAGGATGCGCCAGGACTGACGGCGCGGCTGGCACGTTTGGGTGCAGAGCTGCTGGTTGACACCTTGGCGCGGCTCGATGGCATCGAACCGTCGGAGCAAGACCACGAACGGGCCACAGTCGCGCCGCGACTGCGCCGCGAGGACGGCGAGCTCGAGTGGGAGATGGACGCTGAAGAGATGGACAGGCGCGTGCGAGCCCTACAGCCCTGGCCGGGCGTGACGCTGCCGACTGCGCGCGGACGGGTCAAGGTGCTCAGCGGCCACGTGGAAGGCGAGAGGTACGTCCCAGATGTCGTCCAGGCGCCCGGTAAGAAACCTGCGCCGGCGAAGCAGGTGCTTGGGCGGCGCGATGCCTGACACAGATAAGAAAGACAAGAAGGACGAGCGCGAGCGAGATATCGCAATCAATCGCCGCGCGTACCACGACTACTTCATCGACGAGAAGCTCGAGGCGGGAATCATGCTCACGGGCACCGAGGTGAAGTCAGTGCGCAACGGACGCGCGAATCTACGGGACGGGTTCGTGCGGATCGACGGCAACGAGGCGTGGCTCGAGAACGTACACATCTCGCCCTATGCGCAGGCGAACCTCATGAACCACGAGCCGCTGCGTCCGCGCAAGCTCCTGCTCCATCGCAAGGAGATCTCGAGTCTGATCGGGAAGGTGAGGCAGAAGGGTTACACGCTCATCCCGCTGCGCATGTACTTCTCGCGCAACCACGCCAAGGTCGAGGTCGGGCTGGCGCGAGGCAAGAAGCAGTACGACAAGCGGGAGGCGATCGCCGAGCGCGACGCCAAGCGCGAGATCGCCCGCGCGATGCGCCGCCGCTAGGGCTGATTCACCTCCCCGCCACGCAGGGAGCTAACTCGCCTCCCCGCCACGCAGGGAGTTAACTCGCCTCCCCCGCCTTCGGCGCGGGGACCCCAGAGGACGGCACGCCGGGTGGGGAGGTGCAACTCTATTCGGCCACCGGACGGAGGTGTTAAGGGAGCCTTGACCGACCCGAATGTACGTTCATAGGATGCCTTCATGTCGCAATCTCTACGCATCTTGAAAGCCGCCGTGCGCGAATTCATCAACCGCCCTGCCGAAGAAGCCATCGACCCAGATGAGCTTCGCGATGTTGTCGAAGCGCTCGAGGGCGAATTCGAAAAGCTGCTTGAGTCGCCCGAAGAACGTGCGGCCCAAGATGAGGCTCTCGAGAAGGCAATACGAATGATCTGGGCGACCTATGGGAAGCCAAGTTAGACGTGCAGTTGATCCGCCCGCAGTTCCATCGACAGTCCGTCGTGCCAATCTCCTGACGGACCGCGTTCGTGCTGCCGCATGATCCCGACGAGCTTGGAGCGCGCGTTCGTAAGCGTTGATCGCGCGTGAGCTGTGAGCCGCGGCCCTGAAGCTTGCCCTGGTTATTGTTCCCGGGTGACCCAGAAGATTGTCTATCGTGCTGCCGCGCGCATCGTGCTGCTGGACCCGGAGGACCGGATCCTCCTCCAACATATCCGGCCGAGCGAGGACCAAGAACGCACCATTTGGATCACTCCGGGCGGCGAGCTAGCTTCAGGAGAGACCCACAGAGAAGCGGCCCTGCGCGAGCTCCGCGAAGAAGTCGGACAGGCCGCAGTGGCGTTGGGCCCGTGCGTCTGGGTGCGCGAACACGAGTTCGAATTTCGTGGAACCAGATATCGGCAGCGTGAGCGCTTCTTTCTCGCGCGGACGGAGTCGTCGGCAATAGATAGCACTGGACTGGAACCGATTGAGGTCGAGATCGTCCTCGGCCACCGTTGGTGGAAACTCAATGAAATCGAGGGCGCACGACAGACAGTTTTCGCGCCGAGACTTATCGCTCACTTTCTCGCCCCACTTATCGACCGGCGCATACCTGAGAAACCGATCGACGTAGGCATCTGATTACTCCAGAAGCCCTGATGCTTACGCCACAAACCGCCACGAGAACATGAGGGGCTGGCTTTCCACCTCTCCACCTGCTTTTCGGTAGGTGGCGCCGGCCGCCGCATTGTCGTCATCGGTCAGGACCCACATGCCGTAGCAGCCCTGTTCGCGAGCCAGGTCACGCAGCGCCTCCACCAACGCGGTGCCGATGCCCTGCCGCCGGTGAGCCTCGCCCACCGCGAGCTCGTACAGGAACATCTCGGTGCCCTTGTCCGGGTGCGTCACCTCGACGCCTGATACGAACCCGGCGGGGATGTCGCCCGAGTAGGCGATCAGCAGGTGGTGGTTTGGGTCGGCCAGGAATCGGATCACTGCATCTGACCGCGGCGGGTAGTCGAAGAGGTCGCCGGCTGCGATCACCCGCTCCTGATCATCCGGCCTCATTCGCTCGATGTTCATTCGAACGTTCCAGCTTTCAGGCGGCGAGGTTGATCCCGATCGCCCGCAGGCGCTTGTTGAGCGAGTCGAACGCAAACTGGAGAATCTCGCTCTCGGTACGGCCGAACTCGGTGAGGTATCGCGGATCTGGCGGGTCGAGTGTGTTGGAAATCAAGGGCAAGCACTCGACGAGCGTCTTCTGGATGATCGGCGCAAAGCGTGCCGCATCCTCGCGCACCGCCTCCTGCAGGACCTTGATGCCGAAGTTCACATGACGGGACTCGTCGCGAGCGATGGCGGTGAAGCCGCGGTAGAAACCGCGGTCCGTGGTGCCCAGCTCACGCATCGACTCGAGCTCGAAACGCTGGCCGGTGAGCGCCAGAGTCGCCTCGATGACGATGTGATAAAGCGTGATGCCCTCGATGAAAGCCTCGATGTCCTTGGGGTTGCTGGCGAGACGCTGGGCCGTCGAAGGCAGGCGGTCGTAAAAGAGTTCGGTGTAACCCTCGTTGGTGTCCGGCCGGATCTCGGCCAGCAGCGCGGCGAGGCTCGTGGTCTCGGTGCCCACCACCTCATGCCACCACCGATCGAAGAAGACAGTGTGGCGCGCCTCGTCGGCCATCTGGGTCGACAGGAAAATTTCGATCTCCGGTGACGGAGCCGCCCACACAAACGGCGCCAGCGTCGACGTCACCCGTTCCTCGCCGTTGAAGAAAAGCCTGTGCGACCACAGAGTCGCCTTTCGATCCAGCTCGGACGACGCAAGCCAGTCCTGTCGATCGAGCGTGAAGTCCAGGTCGCCCACGGCCCACTGCTGCGATTCCCACCGGCGGTAGAGGTCCATGTAGCTGGGCATGTTCTCGATGCCGCGATCGATGAATGACAGGACATCGTCGATGCGGATGTCGCCCAGCTCCTTGAGGTTCGCACGGGCGATGCGCTCAAGGTCAGGCTCCAGATGCTCGCGCTCGGTCTCTACTGCCATGCAGCTTTCGGGGTCCATTAGAGCAGAAGCCCCGAGAGCAGGCGTAATTCCTGGCCCGCGGCTACGTTTGTTCGAGTATGCGAGCTGCAATTGCCCTGTGTCTGCTTCTGGCAGCCGCATGCACCGGCCCAGTCGGGCAGCCATCGCCAGAGGCGTCGCCGTCACCAAAATTGGCATCCGGCGGCGTCGTGGAATACGCCGTCCCCAATCCGTCACCTTCCGGCTCGACCTGCGCGCGCTGCGGCACGGCAAGCCTCAGCGGTATCACGGCCGGACCTGACGGAAACGTGTGGTACGTCGACGCGGGACAGAGTCTCGTCGGCCGCGTCACGCCGACCGGCTCAATCACGCAGTTTCCAGTGCCCGGCACCGGGTCAGGCTCAGAAGCGATCACCTGGGGACCGGACGGCAACGTCTGGATGGTGGCCCGAGGGGACATGAACGGGCCGGATTGGATCCTGAAGGTCAGCCCTTCAGGAGTCGTCACCAAGTTTCCCCTCGCTGACGGCGTCGGACCCGAGGGCATCACCTGGGGACCAGACGGCAACATCTGGTTCACGGAGTTCTGGACGGGCAAAGTTGGCCGCATGACCACGGCGGGCGTAATCACGGAGTTTTCGCTGCCCACCCCCAACCCCAGGGGAATCGTGACCGGCCCCGACCATAACCTGTGGATCGCGGAGGGCGGCCTCCAGCACGAGTCAATTGCGCGGATGACCATCAAAGGTGAGATCACCGAGTTTCCGCTGGGCAGCGACGTGAACCACCAGCTGCAGCCTTACAACATCGTTGCCGGCCCCGACGGAAACATGTGGTTCACCGAGGTGGGACAAATCGGGCGAATCACTCCTGCGGGCGTGATCACGCAATTCCCGATCGGGTCAGGGCACGACAACGTATTCGGCGTGGCAGGGGGCGTCGACGGGAATGTGTGGTTCGTCGATTCGACCGCGAACGCGGTGGGGCGGCTCACGCCGACCGGCGAGATCCGTCAGTATCCGCTGCCCCGGCGGAACGCCGGGCCCGTGGCCATCGCCGCGGGTTCCGACGGCCGTTTGTGGTTTACGGAATCTAACGTCAGCCGGGTCGCCAGCATCGGATACAAGGTACCGGAGGCGACTCTCAGCGCCCGGGTCTTGAGGTTTGGGTCTGCATCAGCGCCCGCCATGCCGACCCTCACGATCACAAATACGGGCGATAGCCCGTTGCGTCTGGCGAGCACGACCGTGGCAGGTCCGGATCGTGAGTCGTTCAAAGTGACTTCCGACACGTGCTCCGGCCACTCGGTCACGGCCGGCGGGACGTGCCATATCGAGGTCACATTCAGCCCCGGCACCGGCTCAGGCCTGGCCGCAGGTCTGCTGCAGCTCGTCGACAACGCCACCGGCAGCCCGCATTTCGTATCGCTGTTGGGCCGGCTTCCGGATTGCCGCCTTCCTCTCTTTGCGTCCGCACCGGCTCACGGGCTGTATCTCAGCCTGGCCGGCGGCCAGGTGTCAGACGACCCCAACGCGGCATTTGTCGAAGGGCCGCTTCAATCCCACTCACAGGCGACACCCACATTGAGCGGGCAGCTGCCTGCTACTTACGACCGCTCGGCAGGGCGCTGGGTGCCGGCCTCGCCGGCTGCGATCTCTCCGGACGGATCTCGGTATGCATACATCAACTATTCAGGCCAGGGCTCCGATTTCCGCGTGCATGTGGTTGACGTGGCAACAGGCAGTGACAGGACCTTGAGCCTTCCGACGGACAACTGGTCGCTGCTGGCTTTCACCGGCGCCGGGATCTACCTCAACAAGACCTATCCGGAACTAGGTGCCGGCCCCGGGCTGTGGCTCGTCAATCCCGACTCTGGAGCGATCCGCACGATCTTCGAAGATGCAACCACGCTGGCGGTTTCCGGCCAGGTGGCCTGGATCGGCACCCGTAACCCCGCCGACACGCTGCCGCAGCCACCCGGCATCGGGGTGCCTACGAGAAACGAGGTACAGGCTCGCGATCTGTCCACCTCACAGTCGACGACATGGATGTATCGCCCTGGCACCAACCTTTACGTGCAGGCGGTCACCAGCGGCTCGATCATCGTTTCTGGCTATGACAGCAACGGGTCATACGATTGGCTGGTCAGCGCCCCGGGCCAGGCCAAGCTCCTGACCGTTCCCGGAACGGACGACGCTTTGCCCGAAGCGAGCGGCTTCATCGCCGATTCGAATGGCTGGTGGTTCGGGAGCCTCGACGGGCTTTATCTCTGGACTGCGCACACCGGCGCGATTCTCGTGTCCGAATCCCTGGCCAGGCCCGCCGGGCCTTGCGCTTAGATCCGGGCGCCGGCGGGTAGAATCTGAGGTGCAACCGAGTTCAGCTTCGTGGGGGCGTCCGGTCTCGACGGGGTAGTTGGGCTTCGGGATGGCGAGCCGAGAGCCGCGAGCGATACAGCGCAAGCGTTTACAAACGCCAACAAGACCAACGGTTACGCGCTCGCTGCGTAAGCAGTAGAGATGTAATCCCCGGGACTTAGATCCCGGGTGCTGCCCCCGGTCAATCCGGCGGATCGGGGAGCGGTATCACAAAAGACCGGATTGCCACTTCGGGGGCGCTGCGGCCCTGAAGCGGGACACCCACCGCGGCTGGCAGAAGCGGATCCCGTCGGGAGGAGCCGCCAAGCGAGACCAAAATCCTGGACACGCTCGTAGAGATCTCGGGGGACACTGCTTCGGACGCGAGTTCAACTCTCGCCGCCTCCACCAAGCCGAACTCGGTGGCGATCCCAAACGAGCCTATCCTTCGTGAATGCACTTCGTGCTCGTGCACGGTGCCTATCACGGCGCCTGGTGCTGGGACCAGGTTCGCGCCGAGCTCGAGCGCGGCGGGCACGCGAGCACCGCCGTCGACCTCCCGTGCGACGATCCCGACGCCGGCGCGGAGCGATACGTGGACGAAGTGCTCCACGCGATTCCCAAGCAGACGGACGCATTGGTCATGGTCGGGCACTCGCTCGCCGGGCTGACCATCCCGATCGCCGCCTCGCGGGTCCGCACCGCGATGACCATCTACTTATGCGCGATTCTGCCCGTGCCAGGTCTCAGCTTCGATGCTCAGCACGCTGACATCGGCACCGGCTTCCAGCCCTCCGAGCGCGCGATCGGACACGAAGACGGCAGCGCATCCTGGCCCGAGCGCGGAGCGATCGAGATCTTCTTTCACGACTGCGTTCCGGAGGTCGCGCAAGCGGCCGCGAGGCAGCTGAGACCCCAGTACTGGAAGATCACGCAGGAGGTCACGCCGCTGCGGTCGTGGCCGCCCGTGCCGGCCGCCTACATCTTCTGCAGCGATGACCGCATGATCTCGCCCGCCTACGGTCGGCTCGCGGCTCGGCGGCAGCTGGGCATCGATCCCATTGAGCTTCCGGGCGGGCACTCGCCCTTCCTGTCCCGACCTCGCGTGCTGGCGCAAGCCCTGGTCCGCGCAGCTTCGCGTTAACTCGTAACGACCATCGGGCAAACGGGGTAACCTTCGGCCGGTGCCGAACTTGAACCACCTGTGGCAGCGATTCCTGCTCGCGAGCTCGCTCTTGATCGGACTCGCGATCGGCGTGGTCGCGACCGTCTTCGGCTACAGCAACCTGGCCACCGTCGACGTGCACTGGTCGGTGGTCCATATCGATGGAGTGCCGCTGTGGACGGTGGCTGTGGTGCCAGTCGCTCTGACCTTGATCGCGGGCACCGTCTACCACTGGACGAACAGCCTGCACCACTTCACCGAGCACATGCGTCACCGTCATCGCGTGCACGAGCTCGAGGCCGAGGTCGCCTCGTTGCGCGGGCACCTCGACCAGGTGCTGGAGATGCCCGACCACTCCGGCTTGCCGCTCAAGGGCTCGAGCCAGGTGTCGCTGCCTCAACCCGAGGACGAGGCGATGGAGCCTGCGCCGGGCGCGGACGCGCCCGCTGCGGTCGTGCCGCAGCCCGAACCTGAGTCTGCGCCGCGCCGGAGCGGCAGCGAGAGAACCAAGCGAGTCAAGCTCGCGGTCGCACCAGAACTGACGGCTGCACAGGCCAACGGCAAGGAGGCCCCCGATCCGGCCGAACACGACGAACCTGCCGCGCCGGCGGCTCCAGCCGCGGGAGCCTGACCCACCTGATGCCGCAGCGCCGACGTGCCGGACGTCTTGTCGTCCCGCAGCACGTCGCGCCCGCCGACAAGATGCTGCTCGAGCGCAGCGCCATCGAGGAGCTCAGCCATCACGCCGACCCATGGCGGGTACTACGCATCCTCTCCGAATTTGTCGAGGGCTTCGACGCGCTCAATGACGTCGGTCCGGCAGTGACGGTGTTCGGTTCGGCCCGCACCAAGCCAAGCGACCCGTACTACACGTTCGGCAGGCAGCTCGGCGCAGCTCTCGCCCGGCGCGGCTTTGCGGTCATCACCGGAGGCGGGCCGGGGATGATGGAAGCGGTCAACAGAGGTTGCCAGGAGGCGGGCGGCCTCTCCGTGGGCTGCAACATCGAGCTTCCCCACGAGCAGGAGCTCAACGCTTACGTCGACCTCGGCGTCGAGTTCCGGTACTTCTTCGTGCGCAAGAACATGTTCGTCAAATACGCGCGCGGCTTCGTGATCTTTCCGGGCGGCCTCGGGACCCTGGACGAGCTGTTCGAATCGCTTACCCTGGCGCAGACCGGAAAGATCGAGCACTTCCCGATCGTCCTGTTTGGCACCGAGTACTGGAGTGGGCTGCTCGACTGGATGCGCAAGGTCGTGCTCGGCCGCGGCGCCATGTCGCCCGAAGACTTCGACCTCGTCAGCCTGACGGACGACCCGGAGAAGGCTGCCGAGATGGCGACCAGGCCGCTGCCAGTTCATGTCGAGGCGCCTCCAACCGAGGCGGACGAGTACAAGGCGGACGCGCGATAGCCGCCGTCGCACCGGTTACGCCCTCCCTCGACTTCTTCTTTCTCAACGACGGCGGCCAGACCGCGGACGTGGTGGCCCAGCGCATCGCCACGTTTCTAAATGGCGCCACACGAACACTCGACATCGCGATCTACGACCTGCGGCTGGCGGCCGCTCCCGGAGCCACAGTGCTCGGAGCGTTTCAAGCCGCCGTCCAGCGCGGAGTGCACGTGCGCCTGATGTTCAACCAGGACCATCCGGCGGACCTCCCGGTCCCGCCTCCCGCCGAGATCGACTGGGCTTTCCTCGACCAGCTGAAATCGTTCGGCGTCGAGACCAAGCCGATTCCGGGAGTCCCCGACCTCATGCACCACAAGTACGTCGTGCGGGACGCCGGCACGCCGACGGCGGAGGTACTCACCGGATCGACGAACTGGACCAACGATTCGTGGAATCGCGAAGAGAACCTGATCTTCACGATCGTCTCACCGGCGGTCGCCGGCACCTTTACACAGAACTTCGAGGAGCTCTGGCAGAATCCCGTGGTCGCGGTTTCGGGTCGCATCTCCTCCCCCTGGGAGTCGCTTGCCGACTCGACTCACGTGCGCATTTACTTCTGCCCTGGTCGCGGCTTGAAGCTCGTGCATGCCATGGCCAGGTCGATCGCCTCGGCGCAGCAGAGAATCCGCATCTCCTCGCCAGTCATCACATCGGGACCGGTCCTCGGCACGCTCGCGGAGGTGGTCGACCACGGAAAGATCGATGTTGCCGGTGTGTACGATGCGACGCAGATGGACCAGGTCCAGCGCCAGTGGGGGACCCAAGCGACCGCGTCCTGGAAGATAGCCGCCTTCCACGGCATCATGGCGGCCGCGCCGTTCGGCTCGAAGCACTCGACTCCATATGCGGTTGGCTCGGTGCACGATTTCATGCACGCCAAGATCCTGGTCGCCGACGACTACGTCTACGCCGGCAGCTTCAATCTCTCGCACAGCGGCGAGCAAAACGCCGAGAACGTGGTGCAGATCGAGAGTCATGCGGTGGCCGAGCTCTGCAGCGCGTACATCGACCACGTCGCGGCGAGGTACGGCGGCCGGCCGCTCGTAGGTAGCTAGAGCTGCCGAGTCCTCGGATCCTGTGGGCGGGCGGTGCCCTCGCGGCGCTGCTGATAGTCGGGCTTCTCCTGGCGCTGCCGCGCCTCCAGCCGCAGACCGGAACGCTGCTCGTGCTCGGCTCCGCTCGAGCGGCCGGTTCGATTCCCTCCACGACCGTCAGCGTGCACGGCCAGGCCGGCTGGGCGGCGCTTGGCACGGTTTCTGGGGCGGTCCCTGCGGCGCCCGAACAGCGCGAGCTGCTGGCCCTGCCCGTTGCAGTAGGCGATTACAACGGCGTCCGGCTTGGCGCCGACGAGCAGCCGGTGGCGATCGCGGTCGCGGCGGGCAAGGTCGAGCCGCTGCTTCTCGGCCTTGAATCCGGGCATCTCATATCCGGCGCCGTGTACGCGGGCAACGACCAGGTCAACCTCGGCCTCGGAGAGCTTGCCGGCAAGTTCGTGGCGATGCCGGCCTTCGGTCTTCTTGACCAGGCGGGCCACACCTTTGACAACACGACCATTGCGGGCAAGGACGTCGTCGTCGCCGCCTTCAACACGACCTGCCACCAGACCTGCCCGCTCTACACGGCGCTGTTCGCACAGCTCCAGAGGCAGAAGCTGCCGCCGTCGGTGCTGCTGGCCGAGGTCACGACCGATTCCGCGACGGACACTCCGTCAGCGCTCGCGAACTATGCCCGGAGCATCGGAGCTTCATGGACGTTCGCGACCGGTTCGGCAGATGCGTTGATGGCGTTCTGGAAACCGTTCGACGTCGCGCTCGCGAGCGGCGACACCCACGTCTCCACGCTGGCGCTCCTGGATCGCCACGGATACATCCGCCTCGTGTATCGAGGCGTGCCTGCGGTCGGCCACGACATCGCCCCGGCACTGGTCACCACCCTCAGCGTCGAGGGCCTTCACGAGCTCGCGTCCGGCGGCGACGGCTGGGGGACTCCGCAGGTGCTGCAGTCGCTGCTCACGATCAGCGGCCCCGAGCTGCCGCCGGCAGCCGGCACCGGCGCCGCGCCCGCCTTCTCACTGACGAGCACGGACGGAGGCCGAGTCAGTCTCTCAGGACTGCTGGGGCGTCCGCTGGTGATCAACTTCTGGGCCGCGTACTGCGCCCCGTGTCGGGCCGAGATGCCGATGCTGCAGAGGACAGTCGGCGCCCAGGCGACGGCTCAGCTCGTCCTCGTCAATGAAGGAGATTCCGCGTCGGCGGCAAATGCCTTCTTGAGCTCCGTCAGCGTCCATCAGCCCTCGCTGCTCGATTCGGACCTCGCCGTCGGCCGAGCGTATGGGGCCATCGGCCTGCCGGTCACAGTGTTCGTCCGCGCTGATGGTTCGATCGACGCCCGCCAGATCGGCCAGCTGGACGAACGCACGCTGGTGGCCGAGCTGTCGAAACTGAGTGGTCAGTAGACTTCGGACCGTATGAGGGGGATCGCGGGGTTTCGCAGGCTTGCGTTGTTGACTGCGATCTTCGCCTACCTGCAGATCGCGCTCGGTGGCCTGGTCCGCGTGTCGGGCTCGGGCCTCGGATGTCCTGACTGGCCGCTCTGCAATGGCCGCCCGTATCCTCCCGCGGACCCCCACGCGATCATCGAGTACTCGCATCGGGCGGTCGGCAGCGTGACGGGCATCCTGATCATCGCGACTGTCGTGCTGGCGTGGGTTGTGTTTCGCATTCGCCGACCCGTCGTGGCCTGGCTCGCGTCCGCATCACTGATCGGCGTGGTGGGGGAGGGCTTGCTTGGGGCCAAAGTGGTCGCTGACCAGCTCGCCTCCGGGCTCGTGCTCGTTCACCTCGCTCTTGCGATGATCATTCTCGGCTTTCTCGTCGCGGCCGCCGTGATGGCGGCGCCGCCGTCACCAGGTGTGCCGGATCAACGCTTTCGCCGGCTTATGGCAGTCGTGACGGGGCTCACATACGTCCTGCTGCTGACAGGATCGACGGTGGTCGCGAGCAGCGCGGACCGCGGCTGTCAGACGTGGCCGCTGTGCGGCGGAGGCTTCTCCCCGGATTTCAGCGGCGCCAACGTCTACACGATGTTGCACAGGGGCGCCGTGCTCGTGATCGGAATCCTCATCGTTTACGCGCTCGTGTTGGCGATCAGGCGATGGGGGCTGCGATCGGGAACCGGTCGGAGTGCGGCCGCCACTTTGTTCGTCTTTGGGGCGCAAATCGCCGTGGGCGCAGGAGCCGCACTGACCGACGGTGCCTTCTTCAACGGCCTGCACGTGGCCCTCGCCACGCTCGTTTGGTCGGGCGTCCTGACGACTGCGCTGCTGACGCTGCCGAGGACCGACCGGACGGCTGAGCTCGCCCACCTGGCCGTCGAGACGAGCTCGGCGTGAACGCTGTCACCGTTCGGTCGAGGCCAGGCGCACTCAGTATTGCGCGCGATTACATCAGCCTCCTCAAGCTGCGGATCGTGGCGCTCCTGGACGCCACCGCGATCGGCGTGATGATCCCCGCCGCCCACGGCCATCCTCGACTGGAGGCGGTCCTCGCGGTCCTCGCCGGCGGGACTCTTGCCGCGGGCGGCGCGCACGCTATCAATTGCTGGTTCGACCGCGACATCGACGCCGAGATGGCTCGCACGCGACGGCGGCCGATTCCCGACGGGCGCATCCCGCCCTGGCACGCGCTGGCCATCGGCATCGCCCTCAACGTGATCGCTTTTGCGGTCTTGTGGACGTGGACGAACCTGCTGGCGGCGGCTCTGGCGCTGACCGGCACGCTGATCTACGTGTTCGTCTACACGATCTGGCTGAAGCGGGCGACGCCCCAGAACATCGTCATCGGCGGCGCCGCCGGCGCGATTCCTCCGCTGGTGGGCTGGGCCGCCGTGACCGGCCGGCTTGACCTCACCGCGCTGGCTCTGTTTGCCGTCATCTTCTTCTGGACGCCGCCTCACTTCTGGGCGCTGGCGCAGCTGATCAAGGCCGACTACGCGCGCGCAAACATCCCGATGCTGCCGGTGGTCGCCGGCGAGCGGACGGCGAAGCGACAGAGCGTCATTTACGCGGTGCTCACGGCGGCGGTGAGCGTGGTCCCCTTCTTCACCGGCTCAGCCGGCGCGATCTATCTCGCGGGCGCCATCGTCCTTGGCGCGGGGCTCGTCGCGATCAGCCTGCTCGACCTCAGTGGGCGGCGCTGGACACGCCGCCTGTTCACGTACACCCTCGCTTACATGGCGCTTTTGTTCGGCCTGTTCGCCGTCTCGCCCTTCCTTCCGTGATGGAGATCGTCCGCCTCCACCTGGCCCGGATCGACGCGCTCAACCACATCCCCGTGCACGGTTTTGTGATCAAGCACCCGAGCGCGGGAGCCATCCTGGTCGACACCGGCGTCGGCTGGCCGTACGACATGCTCAAAGAGTGGAAGATCGTCAACCGCCACGCCGCCGAGGCGCTCGCAGAGCATGACCTGAGTCCCGCTGATGTTCGCATCGTGGTCAACACCCATCTCCACTTCGATCACTGTGGGCAGAACGCCGTGTTCAAGCACGCTCCTTTCTACGTCCAGCGGGCGGAGTTGGAACGTGCGCGCCGGCAGGAAAAGTTGACCTCGGAGTGGTTCGATTTCGCGGGCGCGCGCTTCGAATTGATCGACGGCGACGCGGAGGTCGCTCAAGGCGTTCGGGTTGTCGCCACGCCGGGGCACACCGTCGGCCATCAAAGCGTGATGGTGGAAAGTTCTGACGGCGGCGCGATCATGATCGGTGACGCCGCTTACACTTCCGACATCTACCGCGAAGGTGAAGACGCCGACCTCAGCCACTGGCGGGGCCAGTACGCAGACCGCGACGCGTGGACTGGCTCGCTCCGGAGGCTCCACGACATGCATCCCCATGCCGTTCATTTCTGTCATGACACCCGGGTCGTAGAGATGAAGCCGTGAGCAAGTTCGGCCCTCTGGTCAGCCCAAAGTGGCTGCGTGAGCACATCGGCGAACCCGACCTTCGCGTGGTCGACTTCCGGTGGTACCTGACGGGCCGCCAGGGTCGGGATGGTTACCTGGCCGGCCACATCCCCGGCGCGGTGTTCGTCGACCTCGATGCTGTCACCGGCACCGGTGCGGGCCGCCATCCGCTGCCCACCCGCCAGAAGTTCCAGGACGAGATGCGCCGCGCGGGCATCAGTGCGGCGACCAGGGTCGTCGTTTATGACGATGCGGGTGGCTCGACTGCGGCCCGGCTCTGGTTCATGCTGGGCTGGTTCGGCCATGGCGCCCAGGCGGTGCTCGACTCAGGACTCCAGGGCTGGGGCGAGCCGCTCGAGCCGGCTGTGCCATTTGTGCAACCGGGCAATTTCAAGGCGCAAGCGCCCAAGCGGTCACGTGTGGTCGATTTCGACCAGGTCAAGCGCTTCTCGAGCGCCGACGGAGCACGCTCAGGCAAAGGCCCGGTTCTCCTCGATGCGCGGGTGGGCGACCGCTATCGGGGAGAGAAAGAGCCGATCGATCCGAAGAAGGGCCACATCCCTGGGGCCGTCAGCGCGCCATGGATCGACAACCTCGACGCCGACGCCCGGTTCAAGTCGCCCGAGGAGCTGCGGCGCAGGTATGAGGCAATGGGCGTCGATGGGAAGATTGGCGCGGTCGTCTACTGCGGCTCAGGCGTGAACTCGTGTCACGACCTGCTCGCGCTGGAAATTGCGGGCGTTTCCGACGTGCGCCTCTACGCGGGATCGTGGAGTGACTGGTCGAGCCGTGACGCCCCCGTTGCCACCGGCAAAGAACCAGGCTGATTGCCTTAGGATTCGGCCGTGATTCTTGAGGGCAAGCGAATTCTCATAGCCGGAATGAGCGACCGGCGCAGCATCGGCTACGCGATCGCCGTCGAGGCGCAGAAGGCGGGCGCCGAGCTGCTGTTGACGAGCTTCGGCCGGATGATGAGCATCACGCAGATGACCGCCAAGAAGCTGAATCCAGTCCCCGACATTCTCGAGATGGACGTCAGCAAACCTGATGACATCGCAGCGGCTGTCAAAGAGACAAGCAGGAGATGGGATCGCGTGGACGGGATCGTCCATTCGGTTGCCTACGCGCCACCCGATGCACTCGGCGGCCAATTTTTGAACACGAAATGGGAAAGCGTAGCCACGGCGCTGCAGGTAAGCGCATTTTCGTTCAAAGAGCTTGCGGCCGGCTTTCTACCGCTCATGCGTGAGCACGGGGGATCGTTGGTGACGCTTGATTTCGATAATTCCACCCAGGCCTGGCCGAAATACGACTGGATGGGCGTTTCCAAGTCAGCGCTGGAATCGGTGACCCGCTACCTCGCGCGCGATCTCGGCCGATACAAAATCCGCGTCAATGCAGTTTGCGCGGGTCCGCTGGCGACGCTGGCCGCCAGTGGAATTCCAGGTTTCAAGGATTTCGAAGAGGTGTGGGGACTGCGGGCGCCGCTGGGCTGGAACCTGCAGGACCGCACCCCGGTCGGCCGCGCCGTGGTGGCGCTTCTATCCGACTACTTGAACATGACCACCGGCGAGCTGCTGCACGTCGACGGCGGCTATCACGCAATGGGAGCGGATATTCCTCCGGCGGACTAGGAGCTCGCCTCCCCACATCCACTGGGGCCCCCGTGCCGCAGGCGCGGGAGTTGGTCGCAGCGCCGGAGGGGAAGTACAAGTGCCCATTCCCGTTGCGGTTGCTTGTCTGCCACCACATCTAGTGGCATGCTTGTCACAAGCCCGCAACATCATGTTAGGCTCTGCCTCAATCCTGAACTTCGCTCTCAAGGAGGGACAGTTATTGCGGGAGTGCCTGGTGATCTATGTGGACGCCGCTCTCGACAGAAACGGCCGGGCTGGGTGTGGCCTGGCCGTTTTCATTAGGGGCCGCGCCGTCTATACGGAATCGTTCGGTTTCTCGCATCTCGGCGGCTCGGCCCAATTGGAAGCGCATGTGTGCGCCGGGGCGCTGGATCTCGCCGCGGCCCGCTGGCCGTATCACCGTGTAATCGTGCGCACCGATTGCGCGCCGGTCGTGCGCAGCCGCATGCCGTCCAGTGACAGCTTCCGCCTCGCTGTGTTCGAGGTTCGCGAGCGTTGTCGCCGCGGCTGGCGCGTCGTCCGTTATGTCAGCCGTAAAGCTAATCCTGCGCATGAATTAGCACGCGAAGGGTTGAAGAGCATGTCGCGCCAACCTGCTCTTGCTGCCGCATGACCTGATCAAGATTGGTGCGGATAAGCGTGGCTATACTGCAATTTGTCCGCACCAAACATTCTTGAATCAGGAGCCGAAATGGCAGCAGACGAAACCGCGCAGCAGCCACGCCGACGTGGTCGCCCACCTGGCAGCAAGTCGACAACGCGAACGCGCCGCCGGCTTGACGGCCACGAGCTCATTCAGCAGCTGAACGGCATGGTTGCGGAGTTGATCAAAGAGAACCGCAAGCTCAAGCGACAGGTGGAAAAGCTGACGGCGCGTGGCACGAAAGCTGCGAGCGGCGCGGTGGAGCGGAGCCTGCGCACCATCCAGCGCCGCGTGCAGAAGGCCCTCGCCACGCCGAAGCGGCGCAAGCGTCGCACCACAGCTGCCGCACCGGCTACGCGAAAGCGCGCCACCACGACGAGGAAGCGCCGGAAATAGGGCCCCCGCGAAGTCGAAGACTCCGTGGGGTAAAAAAGCCTAAGTCTTAGTCCCGGCCTCCATCTGCTTGGCCGTCCGATACGCATCGACGATGCTGAAGATCCACAGCCCCGCGCCGCCGAGCTCCATCGGAATGCCGATCGCGGCCCCGATCACGCTGAGGTCCAGATCCAAGCCGAAGAATTGCAGGCCCCCGATTCCGACCAGGTAAGCGACCCCCTTCACGTTGTGGCCGAGGTAGAAATGGCCGAGGCCGGGGACGATCGCCAGGGCGGCCGCGAGCCCAGGACTCTTGCGCGATTGCCGATATACAGGTTGATATGAGCCCGAGGCGGGCGCCCCGCATCGTGGGCACGGGGCGCTCGGATTCGTGAGCAGGGTGCCGCAGCGGCCACACAGTACGTCCGAGGCCATTGACCTATTAAACGACTAGATGAGCGTTGTCCGGCTCCCTCTCATAATTACGGCGATGGATCTCGGCTTCACCGCTGACGAGGAAGCGTTCCGGCACGAAGTCCACGACTGGCTCGATCGCAACCTCCCTGCAGACTGGCGACACCGTGGTGTGGGCGGTTTTCGAGAGGAAGAGGAGACCGATCTCCAGCGGCAGTGGCAGCGGCGCCTTCACGAAGCCGGCTGGCTGAAGCTCGCATGGCCCAAGCAGGCGGGCGGCCGCGAGGCGACGCCGGTCATGCAGGCCATCTATCAGGAGGAGATGGAGAAGGCGGGAGCGCCCACCATCCTGGGCCGGCTCGGCGTGAGCCTCCTTGCGCCCACCCTGCTCGTCCACGGATCCCAGTGGCAGAAAGAAACTTACGTCGAGAAAATTCTCTCCGGCGAACTGAACTTCTGCCAGGGCTTCAGCGAGCCCGACGCGGGCAGCGACCTTGCGGGTCTGCGCGCTCGAGCGGAACGGCGCGATGGCCACTGGGTCCTCAACGGTCAGAAAACGTGGTCGAGTGGAGCGCACTACGCCGACAAGAGCTTCCTGCTCGCGCGCAGCGATCTGGAGGCGGAGGCACACAAGGGCATCTCGTTCTTCCTGGTCGACATGCATCAGCCCGGCGTCGAGGTGCGGCGGATCCGGCAGATGACCGGCGGCGGTGAATTCTGCGAGATCTTCCTCTCGAACGCAGTGGTGGAAGACCGCGACGTGGTGGGCGAACCGGGCGCGGGCTGGAAGATCGCCATGACGGTCTTCGGGTTCGAGCGCGGCGGCCTGGCGCAGGCGGCTCGGTTCGAGCGCGTCGTCGCCGAGCTTGCCGGACTGGCCCGCGACCGCGGAGCCGGCGCCGATGTCACAGTCCGCCAGAAGGTGGCGCAAGCGCAGATCGAGGCGCATGTGTTCCGGCTCAACGGCCTGCGCAACCTCACGAAAGCTCAGCACGGCGATGCGCCCGGACCCGAGGCCTCTCTCACCAAGCTCTACTGGAGCGAGATGGACAAGCGCATCCAGGAGGTGGCGGTCGGCGTCCAGGGAGCCTACGGCGCGCTCGCGCCCGGTTCGCCCTTTGCGGTCGAGGACGGACGGTGGCAGTACGGATGGATGTGGGCGCAGGCTGAGACGATCTACGCAGGCTCGTCCGAGATCCAGCGCAACATCATCGCCGAGCGAGTGCTCGGGCTCCCCCGCGGCCGATGACCACGGCTACATCGGTCATCGAGCGGCTGCGCGCCCGCATCGGGAAGGCAGCGCCGCCGACCACAGCCACAGTCGAGGCCGGCCATCTGAAGCGATTCGCCGAAGCCATCGGCGATCCCAATCCGCGCTGGCTCAGCGAAGCGCCGCCCACCTTTCTCGTCGCCATCGCGCCCACCTCGATTCACCTCGCCGAGGCTGAGGAGTACGGCAAAGGCTGGCTGAACGGTGGCAACCGCTTCGAATACATCGAACCGGTGAGGGTGGGCGACCGCATCACGGCGACCGGAAAGGTCGCGGACGTCTACGAGAAAACAGGATCGAGCGGCTCGCTGCTCTTCATCATCTTCGAGACCGAGTACGTCAACCAGCACGGGCGGACAGTCGCTCGCCTGCGTGGGACCGCGATCAGGCGATGAATTTGAAAGCCGGAGACGAGATTCCGGAGCTGGTCAAGCATCCGACCACGCGGCAGCTCGTCCAGTACGCGGGCGCACAGGGCGACTTCTACGAGATCCACTACGACCAGGACTTCGCGCGCAGCGTCGGCCTGCCCGGGGTCATCCTGCACGGCCTTCTCAAGGCGGCATTCCTTGGCGAACTGGTGACGGAGTGGCTAGGTGACCGAGGCCCGCTGAAGGCTTTCGAAGTCAGCTATCGAGGCATCGACCAACCGGGACGGCCGTATCGCTGCCGAGGCCGGGTGACCAAAGTGGATGGGGATGAGGCCGAGCTGGAGGTGTGGGGCGAGGACTCCGACGGCAACAAGACCACGGTCGGTTCGGCGACGCTCTTGATCAAGGACTAGGCGACGGCCTTCCTGATCGTCAAGTACGTCCACATCCTGGCCGCGATCGTCGCAGTCGGCTTCAACATCAGCTATGTGGTCTGGATCATCCGCGCGCGGAGCGATCCCGGGCATCTGCCTTTTGCGCTGAAGGGCATCAAGTTTCTGGACGACCGCATCGCGAATCCGGCCTATGGCGTGCTGTTGCTCACCGGGCTCTTGATGGTGTTCCTGGCGGGATACTCGATCACCACCTTCTGGATCGATGCAGCCCTGGTCCTCTTTGTGGTCCTCGTCGTGCTCGCGGTCACCCAGTACACGCCGACTCTCCGCGATCAGATCAAGCTCGCCGAGGCAGGCGATACCACGTCGACCGAGTTCACCCGCATTGCGAAACGAAGCCAGATCGTGGGTCAGGCCCTGGGGGTGATCGTGCTGGTGATACTCGCCACGATGGTCTTCAAACCCCACCTGTAAATTCGCGAAGGGCCGACCTTAAAGCCACCCTAGCTCTAGAAACAGTTGAGGTCAGGCTTCTTGAGCAGCGGGAGATGCCGGCTTCACGAGCGGAGAGACCTGTGCGCGAAGGGCCGCAATGCCCCGCATTGCCAGCAGCACCGATGCATCGATGACGCAGTAGCCCCCGGCAATGACAGACGGCGGGTTGCCGGACGGGATGTGGGTCCACGGCGCCACCGGGAGCCAGGCCCAGTTGCCGAACGCGGTGCCGAAGATCTCGAGCTCGCCCGTGGCGATGAAGATCGCAGCGAACAGCGGCCACCTCGGCGATCGCAGGACGAAGTAGGCGAACACCGGCAGGCACAGCGCGCCCTGCAGGTCGACGCGCCCTGTGATCACCGGAAGCAGCGTCAGCCCCAGCACGGCCCACGTGGTAGCCCCGGCGAGGACCACGCGCGCCACGCGTTTTCCGTACTGGATCACGACCGGTGTTCCGGCCGCGAGCAATCCGAACAGGTACACCAGGCCGTGGCCCGGGGGCACGAACAGGGGCACGTTGTGCAGTCGATATCGATAAACGCCCCAGATCAGCGATCCGAAAATCTCGAACCCGGTCGCCACGATCACGCACGTCCACACCTGCAGGCGCTGCTCCTTGGGCGCCTTCAGCGCGGCCAGATAGAGCGCGGCGAACGTGAGCACGCCGAGCGCCCATTGCTGCCAGAGCGCGCTGACGCGGCTGTCCGCAAGGAGCAGGAGGGGCGTGTAAGTGAGCAGGTAGGCGTGGAGCCAGTAAGGCTTGAAGCGAGTCAGCACTGCCGGGAAATATAGCGGGGCCGGTTATCGGCCGGCCCCGCTAAGGGTCGTTACTTGACTGTGCCGCGCTCGTCGATGAGGCTGCCCTGGAGGTGCCAGAGCTTGTCCGTCGCCCCCCAGGTGATGACCTGCTCCTGCATGATCGGGAAGTGGTCACTGGAGGTGGTCTTCACGCTTACGCCGGGAAGCAGGAACGGGTTGTTCTCGTTGAGGCTGTTGGCGGCGATGCTCATGACGTTTGCACGGGTCATGTTCGTCCCCGCCTGCTTGAGCACGTCGACCATCGTGTAGGCGACGGCGACGCCGTAGATGTTGAAGCCGTCGAGGACATTGCAGGTCGAGCAGTTGGCGATCACGGTCTTGTAGAGCTTCATGCCGCCGTCGTTGTCCCACTGCGGGTCGGTTGGGTCTTTGATGTAGCCGACGCTGGTCACATTCTTGAGCGCGGCGCCCGCCTTGGCGGCGAGTCCCATGTAGACCTGCGGGTTGGAGACTGAGTTGAGGTAGATCGTCGGCGCCCAGCCCAGCTTGGTGATGGTCACCAGGGCGGTGATCGCGGGCTTCGGCGTCGCGAACACGAACACGGTGTCGGCGCCCTTGGACTTCATGCTGACCAGTTGGGCAGTGACGTCCTTGAAGGTGGCCAGGTCAAAGCTCTGCTTGTCGACAATCATCGACGCGTTGGACCCCAGCCCGTCGGTGAGGCCTTTCAGGTAGTCCTGACCATAGTCATCGCTCTGGTAGAGGACGCCGATCTTGGCGCTGGGGTGGTTGGCCAGGATGTCCTTGGCGTAGATCCGCGACTCACCCTGGTACGGTGGCTGCCAGCCTAGCGTCCACGGATTCGACTTGAAGTCCAGGTTGAAGGTCGTCGCGCCCGTGGCCACGAACAGCTGAGGCACCTTGTTCGTGTTCATGTAGTCACGAACCGACGTCTGGGGCTGGGTGCCGAGACCGCCGAAGATGGCGAAGACCTTGTCCTGCTCGACGAGCTGCTTGGTCAGCGTGACCGTGTTGGCCGGGTTGTAGCCGTCGTCGAGGATCTTGAGGGTGACCTTGCGGCCGTTGATCCCTCCGTTGTTGTTGACGTAGGTGAAGTAGGCATTGGCGGCGTTGGAGATGGTCCCGTATGCGGCTGCCGCGCCGGATAGGGCATTCGTGTTGCCCAGCAAGATCTCAGTGCTGGTGATGCCGACATCGGTCTGGGGTGCCGGCGTGTTCGAGCCGCCGCAGGCGGCGATGGTGACAACAAAGGCTGCGATCGCAGCGATACGGGTCCCGCTCTTTGCCATAGAAGTTCCTCCCAATTTCATGAAGATGTATTTAAACAGTCTTTCGGTCCGAATGGCGCTGGCCTGCTCCGTCTCCAGTCACGATCATTTAGGCAGATTACGGAACAGTTTGGGAGGCGGGCGGCAACTGTCCAGTCTCCCGATCGGCGACCCCCCGCAGGCGCCTGCGGAGGCGAGCGTAGCCGGCGATGATCAGCCCGACGATTCCGTTGGGGGCGAAGATCATGATCAGGATCAAAACCACGCCGTACGTGACGGCGGGGCCGGCCTTCTCCACCACCGACGCGATCTGGCCGGGGATCCAGCTTTGGGAGGGCACCCACTGGTTGGACTCGATCGGCAGGTAGTAGACGAAGATGCCGCCAAGCAGTGGCCCGGCTGTCGACGCCAGTCCTCCGATGACGGCCCCCACCAGGAGCGCGATCGAGAGCGTGACAGGAAAGGTCTGGGGACTGACAAAGCCGGTCGCGATGCCGTATAGCGAGCCGGCGATGCCGGCGTAGAAGGCCGAAATCCCGAAGGCGAGGGTCTTGTAGGCTGCGATGTTGACGCCCGAGGCGGCGGCTGCGACCTCGCCATCGCGAATCGCTCGCATCGCCCTGCCGGCTCGATGCCGGACCAGGTTCCAGGCGAGCCAGAGGAGCAGCGCGCCGATGCCTGCGGTCAGGTAGTAGATCCACTGGTCTCCGGTCATCGGCGCACCCGTCACGGCGGCAAATGCATCCTTCGCGAACTGTGGTGGATCGGGCGGGGCGAGGATGATTCCATGGTTGCCGCCGGTGAGCTGGTCCGGCCGCGCGATGAAGTTCGGGAAGACAACGGCCAGGGCAAAAGTCGCCAGCGCCAGGTATAGGGCCGACAGGCGCAGCGCAGGGATCCCAAAAACGAAGCCGACCGCTCCGGCGAGCAGCCCTGCGATTGGAATCGTGGCGAGATAGTTGACGTGGTAGCGGCGGACCAGGATGGCCATGGTGTATGCCCCGAGGGCCATGAAAGCGCCGTGGCCGAGCGACAGCTGGCCGCTGTATCCGATGAGGATGTTCAGGCCCATGATCGCGATTACGAAGATCAGTGCGTGCGCCCACAGGCCGGCGGAAAAGCTGCTGACCAGTGTGGGCAGGCCGGCGAAGAAAAGAGCGACCACCACCACCAGCCAGTAACGGGGCGGGGCGTTGCGGATTCGCTGGAGCATCGAGGTGAGCATCAGACTCGGCGCACGCTGGCCCTTCCGAAGAGGCCGTTGGGCCTCACCAGCAACACGCCGATGATGATTGCCAGCGCGACGGCGAGCTCGAGGTCACCGCCCACAAACGGAAGGTAAGCACCGGCGAGATTCACTGTCACACCGACAATGAGCCCACCGACGACGGCACCCAACGGGCTCTCGATACCGCCAAGCACGGCGGCCGCGAACGCGTAGATGATGATGGCCTGCATCATGTTCGGCTCGAGAAAGAGAACCGGCGCGACCAAGATCCCCGACACTGCGCCCACGGCCGCCGCGAGTCCCCAGCCGAGGGCCAGCATCCAGCTCACGCGGACCCCCAGGAGCCGGGCCGCTTCCGGGTGGTGCGCCGCGGCGCGCATCGTCAAGCCGATGGTGGTGCGCTGTAGCAGTAGATAGATCAACAGAAGCACCACCGCCGAAACCGCGATGACGCCCATGTCCTGATAGCTGACGAATGCGCCCAGGAGGTTGACGGTTCGGGCAGAGAACGGGCTTGGGAAGGATCGGGGCACGTAGCCCCAGATGAAACCCGCCAGGCCGTTGACTAAGGTAGCCATGCCCAGCGTGATGATCACAAGGGTGAGCACAGGAGCCCGCTCCACCGGCCGGATCACCACGCGCTGAATGAGGACGCCGCCGGCAAAGGCGATCACGAGCGCCACTGGTAGTGCGATCCAGTAGCTCAGTCCGCGATCGATGAGCGTAAAGGCTATGAAGGTGGCGAACATCGCCAACTCACCCTGGGCGAAGTTGACGAGACCCATGGCGTTGTAAATGAGCACCAGGGCAAGCGCGAGGCTGGCGAAAATCCCGCCGCTGGCTATGCCACTGATGATCTGTTGAAGGAGCGATTGCATTCTCGTCAGTACCCGAGGTATGAGCGCCGCACCGATTCTTTTCCCATCAGATCAGAGCTCGCGCCGCTGACTGCGACCCTTCCCACCTCCAACACGTACGCCTGGCTCGATATCTCCAGGGCCAGCCGTGCGTTTTGCTCCACCAGGAAGACTGCGACTCCGTCGGATTGGTTGATGGTTCGGATGATTTCGAAGATCGCGCGCACGACCATGGGGGCAAGACCAAGCGAAGGTTCATCGAGCAGCATGAGCCGGGGCCGCATCAGCAGAGCCCGCGCCACGGCCAGCATCTGCTGCTCGCCGCCCGAAAGGGTGCTTGCCGAAAGGCGCCGGCGCTCGCGCAGCACCGGGAAGTACTCGAACACGCGGTCGTAGTCCTTGCGCACATCGCCGCCGTCCTTGCGCAGATGTGAGCCCAGACGCAGGTTCTCGTCGACCGTGAGCTCGGTGAGGATGCCGCGGCCCTCAGGCACATGGGCGATGCCGCATCGCACGACGTCCTCGGTCGAGAGCCGTTTGAGCGAGCGGCCCGAGAAGCGGATGTCCCCGGTCCAGCGCACACCGCCGGTGACGGAGCGCAGCGTGGTCGTCTTGCCCGCGCCATTGGCGCCGAGCAGCGAGACGATCTGGCCCTCTTCAACCGACATCGATACGCCGTGCAGCACGCTGGTCTGGCCGTATCCGGCACGGACCTCGTCCAGCTCGAGCAGCGCGGCCACTACGCGGCGCCCAGGTAGGCTTCGATGACGGACGGGTTGTGCTGCACCTCGGCAGGGCTCCCCTCGGCGATCTTCCTGCCGAAGTCCAGGACCACGACCCGCTCCGAGATGCCCATCACGAAGGCCATATGGTGCTCGACCAAGAGCATCGTGGTGCCAAGCTCCGAGTGAATCCTGCGCAGGAGTCGGGCCACACCGTCGACCTCCTCGTGGCTGATGCCGCCGGCCGGCTCGTCAAGAAGGAGAAGTCGAGGCCTAGAGACCAGAGCCCGCGCGAGCTCCACACGCTTCTGGGTCCCGAACGGCAAGGCCGCGACAGGATGGCCCGCGAGCTGGGCCAGACCGACGAAGTCCAGCATCTCGAGCGCCCGCTTCCTGGACGCCGACTCGGCGTTCAACGCGGAAGGCATCGGCACCGATGACCCGAGCCAACCACTGCGGGTCCTGATGTGATCGCCGACCAGGACGTTGTCGAGCACGGTCATCGAGCGGAACAGGGCAAGGTTCTGGAAAGTCCGGACCACGCCGCGCCGGATGACCTCGTGTGGCGCCATCTTGAGGACCGGCGAGCCGTCGATCGAAATGCTGCCCCCGGAAGGTCTGTAAACACGCGTGATGACGTTGAAAAGCGTGGTCTTGCCCGCGCCGTTGGGCCCGATGAGGCCCACGACCTCGCCCGCCTCGACGGTAAAGGAGACGCGATCCAGCGCCACGACCCCCCCGAAGCGGACGCTCAGCTCGCGCACGTCGAGGAGCGCCATCAGCGCGCAAGTCTATAAGCCAGGTTCCCTGGTGACTAGTAAGGCGGCGGTTCGGGTGTCTCGAACGGCCCGGCCGGCGCGTCCGGCTCGATGGTCGGATCGAACGGCGCCGGGGGCGGCGGCAGGTCAGCCGGCAGCGGCTGGATCTCGGAGGCCGGTGGAGCCGGCGGCGTGGGCGGGGGGCGCGGCGCCACCGGCCCGATGTCCGGGCGGGCGCTCCTGTGGACGACTGACGCCGAGGGCAGGACGGGCACGCGGTCGCCGCGCATGAGCACCCAGTACGCGAGGGCGGCCAGCAGCGCGAGGAGGGCGATTATCGGTAGGAAGACAAACGGCGGCTTTGTGATCACGTCCAGTCCGCCGCTCCCGCCACCGTTCACCGTCAGCGCCACCGGCGATGCGCCTGGGCTCGGGCTCGCGCTCGGGGATGCGGATGCTGTGGGGACTGCGGAGGGCGAGGGTGGGGCCGGGGGCGTCGGCGTGGGGGCCCCCTGGAGGGTGAAGTTGGCGCACGGGCCTGGCGCCGCGCTTGCACACAGGCGGTGCAGTCCCGGGCTGTCCCCAGGGAACGGGGTCACCACCTGCCTGAACTCGCCGCTGGCGTCGGTCGTGACGCTCGTCGCGACGTGAGACTGCGTGTCCCAAAAAAGTGCCATCGACTCATTCGGGAGAAAGTACGTGCCCAGGACCGTGATGCGAGTGCTGGGACCCCCGGCGGCGATATCGAGGATGAGGACTCCGTGCGAAATCGGAGTCGGGCTTGGGGATGGGGATGGGGATGGTGTTGGGCTTGGCGTAGGGGCTGGTGGCGCTGCCGCGAGCACAAACCATGCCGGGAGGATGACCAGGACCTTGAGCGACCTCACTCGAAGGCCGAAGGTTACCTCAGATCGGCGGCCAGGGGATAGACCAGGCAGATGTCGGCTCGGGGAACCGCCACCGCGGGTCGAGCACGCCGCGGAGCCGGCGCCGCAGCATCTCCACCTCCGCCGGGCTGAGCAGCCTGTCGATTGCATGCGACAGGGCGCCCGACTGGAGGCTGGTGAGCGCCCGCTCCACGTCGCCGCAGAGGTCGCCCGGCAGCGGTTCGCCCGCGAAGTCCCAGATCACCGTCCTCAACTTGTGATCGGTGTTGAACGTGAGCCCGTGGTCAATCACCCAGACGCGGTCGTCGGCGTCGAACAGGCAGTGTCCCGACTTGCGGTCGGCGTTGTTGGTGATGACGTCGAACAGCGCGACCCTGATCCAGGTGTCGCGAAACAGCGACTGCTCTCCAAGGAAATGCCGGTTGTCGGCTTCGACGAACAGCTGGACCATGCCGACGCCATGCGGCCCTCGCCGGCGTACGACGGTGGGCGGGATGGTCGGCCAGCCGAACACCTTGCTCAGCTCGTAGGCCGCGACCTCTCTCTTGTAGAGCGTCCCAGCCTGGAAGTCCCAGAGCGGCGATTCGCCGCGAGCGGGCTTGTAGACGACGCGAAGACCCGCGGGCGGATGGGGCGCAAGGGTCGCGAGGAATGTGTAGTTGGAGGCTCCATGGAGCACGCCCTCCAGCTGCATCTCGGGCAGCCTGGCCAGCAGGTGCTCCGTCGCCTTGGTCCGGGAATCAGAAGATCGGTCGGGCACCGTTGCTGACCGGGCAGGGGTGGCCGGCGGGGTCCATGGGCAGTCCGCAGCGTGGGCACAGGGGCCGGCCCGCGCCAAGCACGGTCTCGGCCTGCCTGGAGAAGGAGACGATCTGCTTGGGGCTGAGCCAGAAGCGGACGCTGGGGGCGTCATCGACGGCGCCTTCCTCGCCGGCGGCGCCCTGGCTCGCGACGAGCACGAACATGCGCCGATCCTCGTGGTACCCGAGACCCATCTCGCCGACCTGCCACTCCGGCTCGCCGGGCTTGAGCCCGGAGTCGCCCGCGGTGGGCATGACCGCTTCGATGCCCTGGTCCGCGATCATCTGCTGGAGCCGGACGATGAGCGCCTGGATCTGTGATTTTTCGCAGCTCAGCGTCAGCGTCCGCCCGGCGCCGCTGGCGAGCAGGAAGAACTGGCGCCGTCCTGGTTGGCCGACCGCCGCGACTGCGATGTGGTCGGTCGGGTCGAGCTCGAAGATAGGCATCACCAAAGCCTACCGGTTGAGGGTTTTGATGCCCAAGGCATGGGGAACAAGAAAAGGAGTTGATAACGAAATACGCGCCCGTTTGGGCGTGGGAGGAATAACAGACAGATGCCGAAAACCGTAGGAATCGACCTGGGGACGACCAACTCGGTCATCGCCGTCATGGAAGGCGGTGAGCCCGTCGTCATCCCGAACGCGGAAGGTTCCCGAACCACCCCGTCGGTGGTTGCTTTCACAAAGTCGGGCGAAAGGCTGGTCGGCACGCTCGCGCGCCGGCAGGCAGCCGTCAACCCGGAGAACACCGTCTATTCGATCAAGCGCTTCATGGGCCGCAAATTCGCGGAGGTGGAGTCCGAGCGGAAAATCGTTCCGTACGAGGTCAAGGCCGGCAAGGACGACCGCGTCGTCGTTCACGTCCCAGCCGTGGACAAGGACTTCACGCCCGAGGAGATCTCGGCCATGATCCTGCAAAAGCTGAAGACCGACGCCGAGGCATACCTTGGCGAGAAGGTCACGGACGCGGTCATCACCGTGCCCGCCTACTTCAACGACTCGCAGCGCCAGGCGACCAAGAACGCCGGCCAGATCGCGGGCCTGAACGTGCTCCGCATCATCAACGAGCCCACCGCCGCCTCGCTCGCGTACGGCCTCGACAAGAAGGCCAACGAGACGATCCTGGTCTTCGACCTCGGTGGGGGAACCTTTGACGTTTCCGTGCTCGACGTCGGCGACGGCGTCTTCGAGGTCAAGGCCACCAACGGCGACACCCACCTGGGTGGCGACGATTACGACCGCCGGATCGTGGAGTGGCTCGCCGAAGAGTTCAAGAAGCAGAACGGCATCGACCTGAAAACCGACCGCCAGGCCCTGCAGCGCCTCACCGAGGCCGCCGAGCGGGCCAAGATCGAGCTGTCTTCACGGCTGGAGACGACGATCAACCTGCCGTTCATCACCGCCGACCAGACGGGCCCAAAGCACCTCGAAATGACGCTCACGCGGGCCAAGTTCGAGTCGCAGACAGCCGACCTCACGGAGAGGTGCCGTGGGCCATTCCTGGCCGCACTCAAGGACGCCAACCTCACGCCTCAGCAGATCGATGAGGTCGTGCTTGTGGGTGGGTCCACCCGCATGCCGGTCATCCAGCAGCTGGTGAAGAACCTGCTCGGAGGCAAGGAGCCCCACAAGGGCGTCAACCCCGACGAGGTAGTGGCCGTGGGGGCAGCCATCCAGGCCGGCGTGCTCAAGGGCGAGGTCAAGGACATCCTTCTCCTCGATGTCACCCCGCTGTCGTTGGGTGTCGAAACGCTGGGCGGAGTCGCGACCAAGGTGATCGAGCGCAACACCACCATCCCGACCTCGCGGTCACAGGTGTTCTCCACCGCCGCCGACAACCAGACCTCGGTTGAAGTCCACGTGCTCCAGGGCGAGCGCGAGATGGCGCGGGACAACCGCACCCTCGGACGCTTCCACCTCGATGGGATTCCGCCTTCACCGCGAGGGATGCCCCAGATCGAGGTCACTTTCGACATCGACGCCAACGGCATCCTGAACGTCAAGGCTCAGGACAAGGGCACAGGAAGGGAGCAGTCCGTGACGATCACGGCGTCCTCGACCCTGGGCAAGGATGAGGTCGAGCGCATGGTCAAGGAGGCCGAGCTGCACTCGTCCGAGGACCGGGCCAAGAGGGAAGAGGTCGAGCTCCGTAACCAGGCGGACCACATGATCCACCAGGCGGAGAAGGTCATCAAGGACAACGCCGACAAGATCCCCGACGACGTGAAGACCGAGGTCAACACGAAGCTGGAGGCGCTGAAGAGCGCGGCCAAGGGCTCGGACACCAATGCCCTCAAGAGGCAGATGGACGAGTTCAACGAGTCGCTCCAGAAGATCGGCCAGCACATCTACCAGGGCGCCGGCGCCGGTGGCGGAACTTCTTCCGCATCGAGCCAGTCGGACGGCCACGACGGTGGCGAGAAGAAGAAAGATGAAGACGTGGTCGACGCGGACTACCGCGAGGTCAATTAAGAGGACTTCGTTCTAGAAACCCCTAAAGGGCTCCGGCTTCGGTCGGAGCCCTTACCTTTTTGTGCAACTTGGTCTGGCTTGCGACTTTCGAGGCGTACGTCCGGGGGAGGACCAGGCTCTGGGGCGCCGCCGGCCTGTGGGCCGGCGTGCTGCTGATCGGCTTCGACATTTACGCGGCAGCGGTCACCTACATCCCGGAGTACCGCGTGCGCAACGACTTCCGGCTCATCTATGGCGCGGCGCTGACCGGGCTGCATGACGGCTACGGACACCTCTACGACCTGGCGGCGCAGAAGGCCTCGGTGGACGGTCTGGGGTCGGGCTTCTACTGGTCGCCGTTCTTGAATCCGCCACCCCTCGTCTGGCTCGCCACCCCGCTCACGATCCTGCCCTTCAACGCCGCCGTGTGGGTCTGGACGGTCCTGGTGTTCGGCGCTCTGCTCCTCGCCTGGTACCTCGTGGCGCCCGGCGACACCCGGCTCACCAGGCTCGCCCACCTGGCGCTCTGGCTGGGGGTGTTTCCGACCGCGTTTGGCCTGTTGGTAGGCCAGCCCGTGGCGCTGGTGGCCGCGGCAGTGGCGGCATGTTGGTGGCTCTCCGAGCGCAACCGGGCGGTCTGGGCCGGGATTGCTTTGGCCGCAATTGCAGTCAAGCCGCAGGTCGCGATTCTCGTGCCGCTCTGCCTGCTCGTCTCAGGGCATACGCGCACCTTCGTCGCGTGGCTGGCGGCAACGGTGGTGATGGCCGTGGTCGCGCTCGCGATGCTTGGTCCAGACGGGCTGGCTCGCTACCGCGATGCTCTGGCCCTGGCATCGCAGTGGGAGCCAACCCGGCGCTACGCGGTCTCCGGCCTGATTGGTCTCGGGCCCCAGCTGTACGTGCTGCAGGCCGCCATGGTCGCGATCACCGTCGCGGCCGCGTGGCGGGTTCGTAAGTCCGGCCCGGGCCTTCCGATCGCGGTGGGAATCTTGGGATCGCTGCTGTTCACCCCCTACGTCGGATTCCAGGACTTCGCGATGCTGTTCGTGGCGGGGTGGCTGCTGCTTCGGAGCCAGGCGTCCGACTGGCAGCAGGGCATTCTGTTCGCGGGCTTCATCCTGCTGGAGCTCGTGCTGGTGCTTCCACCGGTGCTTGTCCTGGTCACCGAGCTGAGCCTGCTGGTGTCGTTCGTGTCGCCCCTCTATGACCCACCCCGCGTCGCGGAAAGGGTCCGGCCGGCTTAGGAGTTTGGAGCCGATGGTGAGATTCGAACTCACGACCTGCCACTTACGAGGCGGCTGCTCTGCCAGCTGAGCTACATCGGCATTTTGGTTGTCGAATGCGCGCGTTTTGTGTGGGCGCCTAGGCTACCATCGAGACGATGAGGACACTGGACGTGGAACGCTTGGCGGAGGGCGATTACGACCTCATCAAACCACTGCTGGTCGAGCTCCACATGGGTGAGCAGATCCACTATTCAGACCACCCGCAGCTCCGCCGCGAAGAGATCGAGAACCACCTGGCGACTGTGCCGATGCATTTTCAAGGAGAGAATGTTGTCTTCGGCGTCCGCGACGAGATCGGCGACGTCATCGGGTTCTGCTGGATCGTCCTCTTCGACCCGGGCACGGGCCTGGAGGGCGAGGTCGCCGAGGTTTATGTGGCGCCTGAGCACCGCGGCCGCGGAGTCGGCGAGATGCTGATGGACCAGGCCGTCCGGCTCTTTCGCGACCGCCGGGTCACGCTGGGTTATGTCTGGACCCGGCCCGACAACGAGGCGGCCGTCCGGCTCTACCGGTCCGCTGGATTCGAGGCCAATCGACAGCTAGTTCTGACCTGGTACCCCACAGACCAGCCTTAGGCCGTCGATTCCTCCCGAAACCTAAACTCGCAGGGTGCGACCAGAGATCCACGCCACGGGCGACGCGCGCCCGACAACCCCGGAAGCGGCCGTACAGGACGCCCGGCCGGCCGGACGCCGATGGAGGCCGGTCATGGTGGTCGCGGCGGTCGTGGTGCTCGCGGCGCTCGTATCCGGCGGCGTCACCCTGGGCGTCCTGCAGCTCCAGTCACGCACCAACACGCAGTCGGTGAACCTCCGGTCGGGGGTGACGATCTCGGAAGACTCCGCCATCGTCCAGGCCGCGGCGCGAGCCAAGCCGGCGGTCGTGAGCGTGGTCACGCAGCTGCAGCCCTCGGTGAGCGGTGGGTCGGGCTACCTGGCGACCAGCGACGGCTTCATCGTCACCAACGTCCAGGTGATCGCCCATTCGAGCACCTTGACCGTCCTGCTGCTCGGTGACACCAAGGCCCACAAGGCTCGGCTGGTCGACTACGACTGCCAGACCGGGGTGGCCGTGCTCAAGATCGACCAGGTCAGCGGGCTGCCGACGCTGGCATTCGCCGACCCGACTGCGCTCGTCCAGGGCCAGGTCCTGGTGGCGGTGGCCGGCCCGTTGGCCGCAACCGCCGTGCCCGGTCACGTCAGCGCGCTGCACCGGCCCGTGACGGTGACCAATTCGGTCGCTCCCGAAACCACCGTTGAGATCAGCGACACCATCCAGACCGACGCGTTCATCGATCCCAGCACCGCGGGCGGCCCGCTGCTGAACGTGGGGGGCCAGGTGATCGGGGTATCGATGGCCGCACAGGGATCCAATGGCGGATTCGGCCTCAACCCGGCTGACATCCAGGACGAGGTGCAGCAGATGATCTCCAGTGGCCAGCTGGTCGTGGCCTCACTCGGCGGGACGAGTACCGTGCTCACCCAGCAGGCGGCCGCACTCGCCGGGGTGCCGGAGGGCGCCCGGCTCGTAACTCTGGACAAGACCGGGCCCGCGACCACGGCTGGCCTGCAGCCCGGCGATGTCATCACCCAGCTCGATGACGTCACCGTCGATGCGGCGCACCCGCTGGCGATGCTGCTGCGGTCTCATTTCCATCCAAACCAGCGCGTCACGGTCAGCTACACGCGAGGCAACATCTCGACCCAGGTGCTGTTGACTCTGGCGGGGGCGCACCCTTCCTGTTGACGGCTGAAAGCGCGGGGATGGGAATCCGCAGCCGCCTCGGCGTGGCGCTGGTCGACGCGGTGCGCTCGCTTGGAGTCGAGGGCGACCTGCCCGACCTGGAGCTCGGGCGCTCCGCGGGCGCCGGCCATGGCGACTACGCAAGCCCTGCAGGTCTGAAGCTCGCGCGGGTCCTGCGCCAGCCGCCGCCGCAGATCGCCGCGCGGATCGCGGAGACGATCGCCGTGCCGGACGGCGCTGCGACGGCAGAGGCCGCGGGGGGCTACGTCAACTTCAAGCTGACGATGGAGTGGCTGCAGCAGCTGGTCGCGGAGGTCGTGTCGCGGGGCCATGGCTATGGCGCCACCGACATCGGCCACGCGGAGCGGGTCCAGGTGGAGTTCGGGAGCATCAACCCCACCGGACCGATGCATATCGGCCACGGCCGCGGAGTGGTGCTCGGCGATTCGATGTCCCGGCTGCTCGAGTTCACGGGTCATGGAGTCGGCCGCGAGTACTACGTCAACGACCAGAACACACAGGCAAAGAAATTCGGCGCCTCGGTGTGGGCTCGGATGCACGGCGAAGAGCCACCCGAGGGCGGCTACGCCGGCGAGTACGTCGCGGAGATCGCGGAGATCGCGAAACGAGAGCTCGGCGACATTGAGTCGATACCGCCGGAGCAGGCTGAGGCGAAAGTGCGCGAGTTTGCGATTGCGCTGATAGTCGAGCGCATCCGGGCCAGTGTCGGCCGCCTAAATGTCCGATATGACGAGTGGTTTCCGGAATCGCGGCTGTGGCAGGACGGCTTGCCGCAGCTAGCGATCAAGCGGCTGCGCGAGGCAGGCTTCCTCAAAGAGCGCGACGGCGCGCTGTGGTTCGGGCCGGCTCTCGAGGAAGAAGACGGCCTCGGTGAGCAGGTTCGGTCTGAGAAGGACGATCGTGTGGTGATCCGCTCGAATGGTGAGCCGACGTACTTTGCGTCTGACCTCGGCTACCTGCTCAGTCGCTTCGAGCGCCGAGGGTTCAACCGTGTGATCGAGGTCTGGGCCGCCGACCATCACGGCTACGTCGCCCGTTTGAAGTCTGCCGCGGCCGCGCTTGGAATCGACCCTGCGCGGCTCGTGATCATCATCCACCAGATGGTCAACCTCAAAGAGGGCAAGATGAGCAAGCGTGCCGGCCGTTTCGTCGAGCTGGACGAGCTCGTGGACAAGGTGGGCTCCGATGCCGTGCGCTACTTCTATCTGCTCCGCTCACCGGACACCACGATCGAGTTCGACCTCGAGCTCGCGCTCACCCAGAGCAGCGAGAACCCGGTTTACTACGCGCAGTACGCGCACGCCCGGCTCTTCAACGTCGAGTCCACCGCGATGGAAAGGCATCCCAAACTGCCGGAGCCGGCGAACGTAGCGCTTCTGATCCAGCCGTGGGAGCTCGATGTTGCACGCCAGCTCGCGTTCTGGCCCGAGGTCGTGGAGGACGCGACCCACCTGCTCGAGCCGCACCGCATTCCTTACTACGTGAACGACCTGGCGACCGCCGTCCATCGCTTCTATCACGCGGGCAACGAGGCCGGCGAGCATCGTGTCGTGGTCGATGACCCAGAGCTGACTCGGGCCCGGCTCGAGCTGTGTCGCGCGGCGCGTCACACTTTGAAGACCGCGCTCGACCTCATCGGCGTCACCGCGCCAGACCGGATGTAGGCATCACATTAAGGAGAGGTAGTTGGACGTCACATGGCTTGGACACGGCTGCTTCCGGCTCCGCGGCCGCAACGCCGCCGTGGTCACCGACCCGTATCCGCCTGCGATCGGGCTCAAGCTGCAGCGACTCGACGCCGACCTCGTCACCATCAGCCACGAGCACGAGAACCACAGCTACGTGCAGGCCGTACGCGAGGCATACGAAATTCGTGGCCCGGGTGAGTACGAGGTGGCCGGCGTCTCGGTCATCGGCGTCCCCACCTATCACGATGCGGAAAAGGGCGCCAAGCACGGCCGGAACACGGTCTATGTGATCGAGATCGACGACATCCGGGTCTGCCACCTCGGTGACCTTGGACACAGCCTCGACGACACGGAGGCCGAGACGCTGTCTTCCGCCGACGTGCTTCTTGTCCCTGTCGGCGGACGGACGACGATCAACGCCACCCAGGCCGCCGAGGTGGTGAGGCAGCTCGAGCCGCGTTACGTGGTGCCCATGCACTACGCGATCCCCGGGTTGAAGCTCCAGCTGGACCCCATCGACCGGTTCCTCAAGGAGATGGGGATCACCGCCGGGGAGCCGCTGGCCAAGCTCTCGGTCCAGAAGTCTTCTGGCGAGTACGACACCAAAGTGGTCCTGCTGGAGCCCAAAGCCGAACCCAAGGCCTAATCTCCCTCTCCCCTTCAGGGGAGAGGGTTGGGGAGCGGGGAGCGGGTGCCCTTAACCGCCGTTGGGGAGCTGGGCGCGGGTGCCCTTAACCGCCGAAATGTTTACCAGGGGGTCCGACCCGGTAAGATTTGAAAAACCGCCCTGGAGGTCTCTATGTCGAAGTACGTTTTCGTGACCGGCGGTGTCGTCTCCTCACTCGGCAAGGGGATCACTGCGGCGTCCATCGGGAACATCCTGAAGGCCCGCCACCTCACCGTCTCCCTGCAGAAGCTGGACCCGTACCTCAACGTCGACCCCGGGACCATGAGCCCCTACCAGCACGGCGAGGTGTTCGTCACCGACGACGGCGCGGAAACCGACCTCGACCTCGGCCACTATGAGCGGTTCGTCGACGAGAACCTGACCGTCGCGTCGAACGTGACCACGGGCAAGATCTACCAGGAGGTCATCGCACGCGAGCGGCGCGGCGACTACCTCGGCGCCACGGTCCAGGTCATCCCGCACGTGACCAACGCGATCAAGGAGAAGATCCTCCGCGCCTCGCGCGACCCGCAGGCGGACGCTGTGGTCGTCGAGGTGGGAGGCACCGTCGGCGACATCGAGAGCCTCCCGTTCCTGGAGGCGATCAGGCAGCTCAAGAACGACGTGGGTCGCCAGAACGTCTTCTACGTTCACTGCTCGTTGGTACCTGTGATCCGCGGCGAAGAGGCGAAGACCAAGCCCACGCAGCACTCGGTGCACGCGCTGCGCGCGATCGGCATCCAGCCCGACGCGATCATCTGCCGCTCGGAGATGCCGATCGGCGCGGACCTCAAAGAGAAGATCGCCCTGTTCTGTGACGTGCCGCGCGAGGCGGTGGTCTCGGTGCCCGACGTGGATTCCATCTACGAGGTTCCACTGCTGCTCGAAGCGGCGGGCTTCGGCAAGGTGATGGCGAAGCATTTCGAGCTCGATGAGGTCGCGAACGCACCGGAAAACGGCCCGTGGATCCAGATGGTCGACCGCATCAAGCACCCGCGAGCCACCGTACCCATCGCGCTGGTCGGCAAGTACGTCGCGCTCCCGGATGCCTACCTGAGCGTCATCGAGTCGTTGAAGCACGCCGGGGTCCATCACGGCCTTGCGATCGACATCCGGTGGGTTTCATCCGAGAAGCTGGACGAGGGCGATACGTCCGCGCTCGCCGGCGTGGCCGGCATAGTGGTCCCCGGAGGTTTTGGCTACCGCGGCATCGAAGGCAAGGTGCAGGCCTCGCGATACGCGCGCCACAACCGAATCCCATACCTCGGACTGTGCCTGGGCATGCAGTGCGCCGTCATCGACTTCGCGCGGGAGGTGCTCAATGCTCCCGATGCGAACTCCACGGAGTTCGCGGCGTTCACCTCGACTCCGGTGATCGACCTCATGCCAGAGCAGAGGAACATCGACCAGATGGGCGCCACCATGCGCCTCGGACTGTATCCGTGCAAGCTGCTCCCGGGATCCCTCGCGCATAAGGCCTACGGAGAAGAGGTCGTCTACGAGCGGCACCGTCACCGCTTCGAGTTCAACAACGAGTACCGCGAATCGCTCGGCGAGGCGGGGATGGTTTTCAGCGGCATGTCGCCGAACGGACGGCTGGTGGAGATCATCGAACTCGCGAACCACCCGTGGTTCGTTGCGAGCCAGTTCCACCCAGAGTTCCGCTCGCGCCCCAACCGCCCGCATCCGCTGTTCCGCGACTTCGTGCGTGCGGCGTTCTTGCAGAGCGGCATCGACCAGATGGAGCTCCGGCCGACGGAGCTGCTGGAAGAGTCCGAAGGCACCTAGGACCCCAAACAGTGGAGCAACAAACAAGGGGGATCCCCTCGTTCCAGGCGCGCGGCGAGCTCTCGCTGGAGCTTGTCCATGCCACCGAGGCCGCGGCGCTCGCGTGTGCGCGCCTGCTTGGCAAGGGCGATCCGGATCGTGTCAGCGAGATTGCCGGGGACGTGATGAAGCGTGTGCTCGAGGACATCGGCCTCGGGGGCACGATCGTGCTCGGCCCCCGCAACGATCCCAATCTCGCATCGGGAACGTCGCTCGCCGGAGGCGAGCGCCTCCTCGACTTCGGGCTCTTCCCCGTCGAAGGCGCGAGCCAGGTGGCCAGAGGGTCTGCAAACGCGGTCTCGATCGTTGCGGCGGTTGAGCCAGGCGGATTCGCGCAGCTGCCTCAGGTCTGGTACGCGGAAAAGATGGTGGCCGGCCCCGGAGCCCGTGGCGCGATCGATCTCGACGATTCGATCACAGACAACCTGCGAAGAATCGCTTTCGCTCGCGACGCGCGTGTGAAGGACCTCACGGTGGTCATCCTCGACCGCCCGCGCCACCAGGAGATCATTGCCGAGGTCAATGCGGCCGGCGCCCGCGTCCGCACGCTGGAAGAAGGGGACGTCGCCGGCGCTGTGATGGCGGCCGTGCCGGGCACCGGGATCGATGCCGCGATCGGGATCGACGGCCTTCATGCCACTCTGATCGCGGCCTGCGCGGTGCGCTGCCTGGGTGGCGAGCTGCAGGCTCGGCTGTGGCCGCGCAACGAAGAGGAGCGGACCCTGATCGGCGACCTGGCCGGTCGTGCATACGGGGTCTCAGACCTGGTGCCGGCCGCGGACGTGGCGGTCGCGATCACCGGCGTCACGGGCGGCCAGCTCCTGCCCGGGGTCGTCTTCGGGAGTGGCTACGCCGAGTCCTCCTCGCTTCTAATGTCGAGTCGCCAGGCAACCGTTCGCCGCCTGACCACCCGCCACCACACGGTGGGCGAATCCAGCTAGGCCGGCCTCGGGTAAGGGCTTAAGTCCGGATTAGGCCGTTCCCGGCCGGGGTATCACATAGAGGAAATGGACGATAGGAACCCGCTGTACCCGCCGCCGGGTGGGGGGCAGCTGCCGCCACCGCCGCCGGTCTACCAGGTGACCTCGGACATCCCGCCGAGCTCGCAGTACCACTACTCGCCCGCGCCCCCGCGTAGGGCCAATCGTGGGCTCCTGGGCGGCCTTGCCGCCGCCGCCGCGGCCGCGTTCGCCTATGGCAAGTGGGTGCTTCTGCTCGCGTTGAAGATTCCTGCCGCGGGGACGCTGATCTCGCTGGTCATCAGCTTTGGCGGCTACGCGATCTTCTACGGCCCCTCGTTTGCGGTCGCTCTCCTGACGATGATCTTCGTCCATGAGATGGGTCACGTGATCGAAATCCGGCGCCAGGGCATGCAGGCGACAGCCCCGATCTTCATCCCGTTCCTGGGGGCGGCCATCTTCCAGCGCTCCCACCCCACGGACGCCCTCAAGCAGGCTCAGATCGGCATCGCGGGCCCCATCGCGGGCACGGTCGGCGCTACCGTCGCGTTCGCCCTTTACGGGACGATGCACAGCCCGGTGCTGCTGCTGGCAGCCCTGATCGGCTTCTACATCAATCTGTTCAACCTCATCCCGATCTGGCAGCTCGATGGCTCCTGGATCCTCGCCCCGGTCTCGAAGTGGTTCATGGTCGGCGGCTACGCGCTGCTGGCGGTGGGAGCCCTTTTCTTCCACTTCCTGCTCAACCCGCTGGTCATCATCATCGCGGTACTAGGCGTGCCGAGCCTGATCGAGCGCTTCCGGACCGCAAACAACCCTTACTACACGTCGGTTCCCGCCCGCGGCCGGTGGGCCATGGGCGCCGGCTGGCTGGCCCTCGTCATCTATCTGGGGGTCGCCAGCTTGCAGGTCAGCAGCCTGCTCGGTACGTTCGCCCACTAAACTGATATCTGCCTGGGAGGCAACACCGTGAAAGCACAGATTCATCCGACTTACTACGAAGACGCGGTCGTCACCTGCGCGTGCGGGAACACGTTCACGACCGGGTCGACGCGCAAAGAGCTCAAGACCGAGATCTGCTCGGTGTGCCATCCGTTCTTCACGGGCACCCAGCGGATCGTGGACACCGGCGGCCAGGTCGAGCGTTTTCGTAAGCGGGCGGCGAAGACCCGCAGCAACTAGATGCCGGCGCCGGAGGAGGTTGAGACTCCGGAGGCTGTAGCGCCGCCAACGAAAGAGCAATTTTTCTACGGCGGCCAGGCGGTCATCGAAGGCGTGATGATGCGCGGCAAGCGGCACTACGCCGTGGCCGTGCGCCTGCCGACCACCAAGCAGATCGTGGTCGACCGCGGCGAGCTCAAGGCGGCGATCTACGTCAACCCGTTCTGGAAGCTCCCGTTCGTGCGGGGGCTCGCCTTGATCGGCGAGCAGCTGCACCTGGGCATGAAATCGCTCATGTGGTCGGCGAACATGAATGCCGGCAGCCAGGGAGTCGAGATCGGCAAGAAGGAGATCCGAAGCTCCGTCGCGGTCGCGGGAGTTTTCGCTCTCCTAATCTTCCTCGGCCTCCCACTGCTGCTGGCCGGCCTCGCCGTCCGTCACAACCGGGGCTTTTACTTCGTCCTCGTCGAAGGGATCATTCGCGTGGGCCTCGTCCTGGGCTATCTGTCGCTGATCGCGCTGCTGCCCGACGTCCGCCGCGTCTTTCAGTACCACGGCGCCGAGCACAAGACCATCAACGCCTATGAGTCGGGATGGCCTCTGGACGTCGCGTCGGTTCGTCGAGCAAGCCTCCTTCACCCGCGCTGCGGCACCGGTTTCCTGCTCGTCGTCCTCGTTGTGAGCGTGATCGTGTTCTCAGTTGTGGCGCTGTTCAACCCGAACTGGTTCTGGCTCATCGCGAGCCGCGTGCTGGCGATCCCGCTCATCGCCGGCGCGGGCTTCGAGCTCATCCGCTTCATGGCCCGCAACCGGACCAACCCTGTCGTGAAGGTCATGCTGCTTCCGGTGCTCGCGACCCAGAAGTTCACGACCCGCGAACCATCGGACGACATGCTCGAGGTCGCGATCGTCGCTTTCAACAGCGCCCGCGAGGGTGAGGAGGACACGGCCGGAGCAGCGGCGTGATCGATCGACTCGATGGAATTGCGAAGCGGTATCACGACATCGAGTCGGAGATGGCGCGGCCCGAGGTCGCTTCCGATCACGAGCAGCTGACCAAGCTCGCGCGCGAGCAGCGCACCCTGCGTGAGATGGTCACCACATACGAGGACTACAAGCGAGCCCTCCACGAGGCGGAGTCGGCGCGCGAGATGCTCAAGCACGAGAAGGACCCGGAGATGCAGGAGTACCTGCGCTCAGAGGAGCGGAGGGCAGCGACGCAAGCGGGCGAGGGCGGCGAGCGGCTGAAGGTCCTGCTCTTGCCCAAAGACCCGAACGACGAGCGCGACGTCATCGTCGAGATCCAGGGGGCTGAGGGTGGGGAGGAGGCGGCGCTCTTCGCGGCCGACCTGTTCCGGATGTACAGCAGGTGGGCTGAGAAGAAAGGCTGGAAGATCGAGGTCGTCGAGGCCTCGCCGAGCGAGAAGGGCGGGTTCGACAAGATCGTGTTCGAAGTTCACGGCCAGGGCGCCTACTCGCAGCTGAAGTACGAGGGTGGCGTGCACCGCGTGCAGCGCGTGCCGAAGACCGAGGCCCAGGGCCGCATCCACACGTCTGCCGCCACCGTCGCCGTGATGCCTGAGGCGGATCCCGTCGAGGTCGAGATCAAGCCGGAAGACCTCGAGATCAAGACATCGACTTCCACCGGGCCTGGCGGCCAGAGCGTGAACACGACCTACTCCGCCATCCGCATGACCCACAAGCCGACCGGTTTGGTCGTGAGCATGCAGGACGAGAAGTCGCAGCTGCAGAACAGGGAGAAGGCGCTGCGGGTTCTGCGCGCCCGGCTTTATGACCTGAAGCTTGCGGAGCAGCAGGCGGCGATCGGCGCGGAGCGGCGTTCGATGGTCGGCACCGGCGGCCGGTCCGAGAAGATCCGCACGTACAACTTCAAAGAAAATCGGGTGACCGACCACCGGATCAAGCTCACGCTGCACAGGCTCGATTCGGTGATGAACGGCGACCTCGACGAGCTGGTCGCCGCCCTTGTCAACGCCGAACGCGCGGCGCAGCTCAACGGCGGGAATGCGTCATCGAATTGACCGTCATCGAAGTCCTGAAGGCGGCCTCAGGTCATCTTCAGAAGCACAGCTCTGACTCGGCGCGGCTGGATGCCGAGGTCCTGCTGGCGCAGGCGCTTGGCTTGCGCAGGCTCGACCTCTACCTCCAGTTCGACCGGCCTCTTTCCGACGACGAGCTGAGCCGCTACCGCGGCTTGGTCAAGAGGCGGGCGCATGGCGATCCGGTCGCATACCTGGTCGGGCACAAGGAGTTCATGGCCCTGGACTTCGAGGTGACCCCGGCGGTCCTCGTGCCCAACCCCGACACGGAGGTGCTGGTGCAGCGCGCCGTTTCGATCGCGCGGCAGGCAAACGGTCCACTGCGCGTGGCGGACATCGGCACGGGTAGCGGGTGCATCGCGATCGCGATCGCGCACTACGCGCCTGGAGTCGAGGTGTGGGCGAGCGATCTCAGCCGCGAAGCGCTCGAGGTCGCATCCCGCAACGTCGCGCGGCACGGCCTGGTGGAGAGGGTGCACCTCGCCTGCGGTGACCTCCTCGACCCGCTGCCGGGACAGTTCGACCTCGTCTGCGCGAACCTGCCCTACATCGCGCCCGATACCGACCTGCCCGCGGAGGTCACGGCGCAGCCCGCCGGCGCGCTTTATGCCGCCCAGGACGGCGCGGCCCTCGTGCTGCGCTTGCTCGAGGCGGCCCCGGCCCGGCTCAATCCTGGAGGCCGGCTGCTCGCGGAGGTCAGCCCTGCGATCGTCTCCGCTGTCACGCAGGCGGCGGGCGGCGCATTCTCCAACCACGAAACTCATCGCGACCTCGGCGGCCATGAAAGGGTGGTCGAAGCGTGGTCTTAAAACCCACCCGCGCCGGCCTCACCCGGGCCGCGAAGCTGCTTCGAAGCGGTGGGGTGGTCGCGTTTCCGACCGACACGGTCTACGGGCTCGGCGCGGCCGCTGACGACGAGGTCGCGTGCCGCCGGATCTTCGCCATCAAGGGCCGACCGGTCGGGCTGCCGCTGATTCTCATGGCGGCGGCGGAGTCGCAGCTCGAAGGCTGGGTGCACGTCGACAGCCGCGCCGAGGACTTCATCCGCCGCTTCTGGCCGGGTCCGCTCACGGTCATCCTTCACGCCAAGGGCGGCGGCACGCTCGGCGTGCGCATCCCCAAACATGAGGTCACGCTCGAGCTCTTGCGCGCCGCGGGCCCGCTCATGACCACGAGCGCGAACCTCCACGGCAAGGAGCCTGCGATGAATGCCGGCGAGGCCGCGTCGCTGACCGGAGTCGCGGCGATCCTCGACGGCGGCCCAGCGCCAGGCGGGGTGGCATCGAGCGTTCTAGACCTCACGGGCCCGGAGCCGCATGTTCTGCGCGAGGGGGCGATCTCGACCGCGCACCTCCTTGGCCCGCCGCCACCCCGCGCGGGATAGGACTTAGGATTCGAGCATGGCCGCACCCCTCACGACGATGACCTTCAGGGCGCTCGATCGCGACGATCCAGAGGTCGCCAACCTAATCCGAAAGGAATACAAGCGGCAGTCGGAGACATTGGAGCTGATCGCCTCCGAGAACCTCACGAGTCCTGCGATCCTCGAGGCTCTCGGCACCCTGCTCACCAACAAATATGCCGAGGGCTATCCTGGCCGTCGCTATTACGGCGGCACGGGCGAGGTGATCGACAAGATCGAATCGCTTGCGGTCGACCGGGCCAAGAGGCTTTTCGGCGCCGAGTATGTAAACGTCCAGCCGCACGCGGGATCGCAGGCCAACGCCGCCGTCTACATGGCCGTGTGCGAGCCGGGCGACCGGGTCATGGGGATGGACCTGTCCGCGGGCGGCCACCTGTCGCACGGCAGCCCGGCCAACTTCAGTGGCAAGTTCTACGAGATCCACTCGTACGGCGTCAGCCGCGATACCGAGCTGATCGACTACGACGCCATGGAAAAGCTCGCCCAGCAGGTGCGGCCGAAGATGATCATCGGCGGGTTCTCAGCCTATCCGCGGGTCGTCGATTGGGCTCGCATGCGCGATATCGCCGACTCCGTCGGCGCCACGTTCATGGTCGACATGGCCCATGTCGCCGGGCTCGTGGCCGGCGGGGTGTATCCGTCGCCAATCCCGCACGCGCCCATCGTCACAACCACGACACAGAAGACGCTGCGGGGCGCATGGGGCGCGATCATCCTGTGCGACAACGCGCACCAGAAGGCGATCGACTCCGCGGTCTTCCCGGGTATCCAGGGCGGCCCGCTGATGCACGCAATCGCCGCCAAAGCCGTGTGCTTCGGGGAGGCGCTGAAGCCCGACTTCAAGGTGTATGCCAAGCAGGTGGTCGTGAATGCCAAAGCGCTGTCGGCGCGGCTCATGGAGCGGGGGCTGAGGCTGGTGAGCGGCGGCACCGACAACCACCTGATGCTGGTCGACCTGCGCCCGCAGAAGCGCACGGGCAAGCAGGTGCAGGACATCGCCGACACCGTCGGCATCACGCTGAATCGGAACTCGATTCCGTTCGACGAAGCATCCAAGTTCAACCCCAGCGGCATACGCGTCGGCACCCCGCTCGTGACCACCCGCGGCATGCGCGAGGCTGAGATGGTTGTGATCGCCGACTGCCTTGCCGACCTGATCGAACGCATCGACGATCCCGCGGTGCTCGATTCGGTGCACGAACGTGCGTTGGAGCTGTGCCGGAAGTTCCCGCTCCCGTACGCATTCGACTAGGAACAGGCCTACTTGGGCGACTTCTTCAGCCTCACCTTCCTCGAAACCCTGCGCGACAAGGTCCTCCCAGGCCTGTGGCCGCTGCTGGTCGCCCTGGTCGGCTGTGCGGTGCTGGTGCCGTTGGTGATCCGCATTTCGAGGCGGACGGGCATTGTGGCCGTGCCAGGCGGACGCCACGCGCACGCGACGCCGACCCCGCTGCTAGGCGGACTGGCCATGTTTGTCGGCTTTGCGGTCGCGGTTTTGATATTCGTGCCGTCGAGCACCACGAGGACAGGGGTGCTGGTCGTCTCAGGCCTCGCAGCGGTACTCCTGGTCGCCGACGACCGCTGGTCTGTGAGCCCGGGTATCAAATTCGCGTTCCAGCTTTTGGTCGCCCTCGTAGCGGTGGCGGGGTTCGGCTTCGTCATCAGCTATTTCGGGTTGCCGGGATCGGGAGGCTACGGCAGCACCAGGGTCGTGGAGCTCGGCTGGTTCGCCATCCCCGTCAGCCTGTTCTGGCTGCTGGGGATGCAGAACACGGTCAACTTCCTCGACGGCGTGGATGGGCTGGCCGCGGGCGTCGTGTTCATCGTCGCTCTTACGTTGTTGATCGCCGCTGCGGGCAAGGACCAGATCGAGGTGGTACAGCTTGCCGGCGCCCTCGCGGGCGCGTGCGCCGGTTTCCTGCTTTTCAACTTCCACCCCGCGCGCATCTTCATGGGCGACTCCGGCTCCCACTTCCTGGGAGCGGCGCTGGCCGTGATATCCATCCTGGGGGTGGCGAAGGTCGCCGTCGCGTTCGCGCTTGCGGTCCCGATCATTGCGCTGGCGCTGCCCATCGCAGACACCGCCTGGGCCATCGTCAGGCGACGGCGCGTGCGCACGTCGGTTGCGAACCCGGACCTGCAGCATCTCCATCACCGGCTCCTGGCCTTCGGACTCAACCCACGACAGACGTGTTACGTCTTCTACGCCGCCACGGCGTTGCTCGGCACGATCGGCTTGATGTTTTTCGGGCACCGCCGGATCATCGGCGCGGTGGTGGTAGCGGCGCTGGTCCTGGCGTCGACTGTGGCGGCCGACCGGCTGCAGAAGGCGGGCATCCGCATCCCCGCGCCGTTCTTGCGCCGCCTCCTGGCCGAACCGGGCAGACGGTAGGATTAGCTCGGGCATGGCGCGCCCCTCGAAATCTGGCCCGACCGGCGGTGACATGGCTGGAATCGGGGTCTATTTCGCGGGTTCAGTTCTGCTTCCGCTGCTCGCTGGCGTGGGCCTCGACAGCTGGTTGCACACGGGTCCAGTGTTCGTTCTGATCGGGTTGTTCGTCGGCCTGATGGCGGGTGGGCTCGCCATCTGGATAAAGGTGAGGGAGTTCACGAGGTGATGGTCGGGCCTAGCCCTTGGGGTGCAAATCGCGGCGTACCTGGTGACACCCTTGCTGCGTCGGTCGCCCTGGGCGCGGCGGTGATGGTGGTAGCGGCTGTCTCCGGGCATGCCCCGGCCGGATTAGGCATCGCGCTAGGCCTCGTCATCGGCTCGGCCAACGGGTACTTGATCGTTGCCCTGCTCGACCGCAACTCCTCTTTTCTCTTCGCAAGCCTCATGAGGCTGGCATCGCTGACCGCTCTCGCCGTCGGCGGGGCGCTACTGCTTCAGAGCGCGGCCTGGACTGTTTTGCTTGGAGTCGGCGCAGCCCAGCTCGTGATGGTTGCGGCCGGCGTTCGGCGGGGCCTGCGCTCGTGATCCACCTCGAGTCCGGGGCGGGCACTCATCCGACCATCGACCTCGGATGCGGCACCCTCTGCACGTTCAACTACGACAGCGTCATCTCGAGCGCCATTGCAGTCGGGGTCACCCTCGCGGTTGCGTTCTGGCTTCGCTCACAGCTTCGAGAGGGGGAGCCGACCAAGGCCCAGGCGATCTTCGAGTGGGGCTACGACCAATTACGCGCGCTCATCAAGACCAACGTCTCCGAAGACGCTCTTTTCATCATCCCGCTGGCGATGACGCTGTTCCTCTACATCCTGATCGCGAACTGGATCGAGATCTTCCCTCTGGCGGTCTTCCCGGTCCTGCATGGTGCGAACGCCGACCTCAACCAGACCCTGGCCATGGCGCTGGTCGTGATCGCCGTGGTGCAGTGGTACAGCGTGCGCACGCTTGGTTGGCGGGGCTACCTGCGTCGCTTCACGAAGCCGTTCGAGCTGCCGGTTCCGGTGCGGATCGTCTTCACGCCGCTCAACATCCTCGAAGAGGCTGTCAAGCCTTTGACGCTCTCCCTTCGGTTGTTCGGCAACATCTTTGCGGGGGCGGTCATGATCGGCCTGATTGCAAGTCTGGCCAACCTTCAGCTCCCGCTGGTTGGCACAATCGGAGGGACAGTTCTCGGCTCCCTGGTCCTTGTCATTTGGAAGGCTTTCGACGTCATCTTCATCGGGTTCATCCAGGCATTCATCTTCATGCTGCTCACGGTCATCTATTTCGGGGCCGCCCGAGAGGGCCTCGAACATGAACATCATTAGGAGGGGAACATGACTGACCACGGAATAACCCTTGCGGGGGCGCTCATCGGCTTCGGCCTTGCACTCGGCCTGGGCGCCATCGGCGCCGCCGTCGGTGACGGCCTCGCCGGCAACGCATTCATAAGCGGTGTCGCCAGGCAGCCCGAGGCGCAGGGCAGGATGATCCCCTGGCTCTTCACGATCGTCGGACTCGTGGAAGCGATGTACTTCATCAACCTCGCTTTCGGGTTCGTATTCATCAGCCAGGTGGCGCCGAAGTAATGCTGTTTCTCGCGGGCACGGCCGGCGTCATCGACATCAACGGAACCGTGATCGTTGAGCTCATCACCTTTCTGGTCATGACGGCCATCCTCGCCCGCTACGTATATCCCGAGGTCGTGCGGCTGGCGGAGGGGCGGCAGCGGCAGGTCGTGGAGCAGTTGAAAGAAGCCGAGAAGGCTCGCGCTGATGCCGAGGCCACGCTCCATGAGGCTGAGGCGAAGCTGAACGACGCGCGAAAGACGGCCCAGAGTGTCATCGACGCCGCGAGCAAATCAGCGGAACAGCTCCGCCAGGACCTCAAGCAGAAGGCGGAGGAGGAAGCCCATCGCATCCGCGAGTCCACCCGCAAGGAGATCGAGGCCGAGCGGCTGAAAGCGATCCAGTCGGTGCGCAGCGAGGTGGCGGGCCTGGTCGTCGCGGCCACAGAAAAGGTCATCGGCGAGACCCTCGATGTGGCGAAGCACAAACAGCTGATCGAGAAGGCAATCGAGGAGGTCGCGAGTGGCAACGGCAGCCGCTAGGCGTTACGCGCGGGCAGTCTTCGAGCTCGCCTCCGAAGAGGGTCATGTCGAGGAATGGCTCCGTCACCTGACTGCGATCAAAGACCTCATGAGCGATCCAGCGGTGGCGGCGGTGCTCGAGAACCCGACGATTCCCGCTGCGCGCCGCATGGAGCTGATCGCAGCGCCGCGGTTCTTGGACCCTGAGGCGACCAACCTCGTCAGGATGCTCATCGAGACCCGGCATGTAGATGAGGTTGCCGGCATCCTGGATGTGTTCGAGCAGCTCGTCGACGAAGCCGCGGGGCGTGTCCAGGCCACCGTTACGACCGCCGTCGAGCTGTCGGCCGACGACCGCCAGCGTCTTGGCCAGCAGTTGTCGGAGCGTCTAGGCAAAGAGGTGCGCGTCACGGCGGCTGTCGACCGCCGCATCATCGGCGGCCTCAAGCTCCAGTACGGCGATCACCTGGTCGACGCCAGTGTCGCGACCCGATTGCAGCAGCTGCGCCGCCTCCTGGCGGACGCGTCCTAGGAGGGGGCTAAAACAAAAGTGGGCATCAGCACCAAAGAGATCTCCGATGTCATCAAGGCTCGCCTGAAGGACTTCGACGCCAGCCTGGTGGCGACTGATGTGGGCCGTATCGTCGCCACCGGCGACGGCATCGCCCAGGTCTACGGGCTGCAAAACGCCATGGCGGGTGAGCTTCTGGAGTTTCCGCACGAGACATACGGGCTGGCCCTCAACCTCGAGGAGGACCAGGTTCGCGCCGTGATCCTGGGCGAGTTCGGGCACCTGCATGAAGGCGACGAGGTGCGCACCACCGGGCGGCTGCTCGAGGTCCCGGTCGGCGAGGAGCTTATCGGCCGGGTGGTCAACCCGCTGGGAGTGCCGATCGACGGCAAGGGCCCGGTGAAGACCACGAAGACCCTGCCGCTCGAGAAGATCGCCCCCGGCGTCATCACCCGCCAGCGTGTCGACAGCCCAGTCCAAACAGGGATCAAGGCGATCGACACGATGATCCCGCTCGGGCGCGGCCAGCGCGAGCTGATCATCGGCGACCGGTTCACCGGCAAGACCACGGTCCTCCTCGACACGATCATCAACCAGAAGGGCAAAGATCTGATCTGTGTTTATGTCGCCATCGGCCAGAACGCTGCATCAATCGCACGCGTGGCCGCGACCCTGGAAGAAAACGGCGCGATGGGATACACGATCATCGTCGCCGCCACTGCGTCCGAGCCCGCTTCGCTCAACTTCATCGCCCCCTACGCCGGATGCGCGATGGGTGAGTACTTCATGGATCAGGGCAAGGACGCGCTCTGCTGCTACGACGACCTGACCAAGCAGGCGTGGGCCTACCGCCAGGTTTCGGCGACTCTTCGCCGGCCGCCCGGCCGCGAGGCCTACCCCGGCGACGTCTTTTATCTCCACTCGCGTTTGCTCGAGCGCGCGGCGAAGATGAACAAGGCGCATGGTGGCGGCTCTCTCACGGCGCTGCCAGTCATTGAAACCCAGGCTAACGACGTCTCGGCCTTCATCCCGACCAATGTGATCTCGATCACGGACGGCCAGATTTATCTCCAGTCAGACCTGTTCAACGCCGGCCAGCGGCCCGCGCTCAACGTGGGTATCAGCGTTTCGCGTGTCGGTGGCGACGCGCAGACGAAGGCCATGCGCCAGGTGGCCGGCCAGCTCCGCCTCGACCTCGCCCAGTACCGCGAGCTCGCGGCTTTCGCGCAGTTCGCCTCCGACCTCGACACCCAGACCCGCAACCAGCTCGAGCGAGGCGCGCGGCTGACCGAGCTGCTCAAGCAGGACAAGTACCAACCCGTGCCGTTGGCCGAGCAGGTGGCCGTGATCTACGCGGGAACACAGGGATATGTGGACAAGGTGCCGACCGCGCGGGTCCGGGAATGGGAGGCCTCGTTTGTGCGCTTCATGAGAAGCGAGCGACCGGGCGTGCTGGACGCGATCGACAAGCAGAAGGCGCTGGACGACAGCCTGTTCGAGCGCTTGAAGGCTGCCATCTCGACCTTCAACCACCAGTTCGGGGTCGAGGGCTATGGCGATGTGCCCGATCCAGCCCCGAAAGCCGAGGCCAAGGTCGCGGCCCCGAAGGCCGCGGCTCAGGCCGAAGCGCCCAAGGCAGAGGCAAAGCCGAAGGTCGCACCGAAGAAACCCAAGGCGAAAACTTAGTCCATGCCCGCGTACAGGGACATCGTCCGCCGGATCGACAGCATCAGAAACACGCAGAAGATCACCAAGGCAATGCAGGTGGTCGCCGCGACGAGGCTGCGCCGCGCTCAGGCGGCGGTGCTGGCGACGCGGCCGTACTCCGAGAAGATGCTCGAGGTCCTGCAGACAGCCGGTGAGCGGGCCACCGAATACAAGCACCCGTTCCTTGTCCGGCGCGAGGGCACCCGGGCGGTGATGATCCTCGTGACCACGGATAAAGGGCTGACCGGGGCACTCAACGTCAACAGCATCCGCGCGGGAACGCGCTACATGAACGAGCACTATCCGGACCAGCAGAAGTACGTGACGCTCGGCCGCAAGGGTCGCGATTTCCTGCTTCGCTTTCGCAGAAACGTGATCGCGGACGCGAGCGGCCTCCCGGATCGGCCGTCCATCGCCGGCATCCTCTCGAGCATCGCCGTGGCGCTCGAGGAATACACCAAGGGCGATGTCGATGCCGTCCTGCTGTGCTACGCGAAATGGATCTCGACGCTCAGGCAAGAGCCGATCGTCCAAACTCTCGTCCCGGCCGAGATCCCGGAGCGTGGCAAGGACGGCGGGACACGCGCGGATTACATCTACGAGCCCGACCCGGAGTCGGTCCTGGACGCGCTGCTGCCGCGCTACGTTGAGACCCAGGTCTACCAGGCAGTCCTGGAGAACAAGGCCAGCGAGTACTCGGCCAAGATGATCGCCATGCAGAACGCGACCAAGGCCGCCGGCGACTTCATCGAGTCCCTGACCCTTTTCGCCAACAAGGTCCGGCAGGCGGGCATCACCACGGAGCTGATGGAAATCGTCGGAGGCGCAGAAGCGCTGCGCGCGACGTAGACAGATAAAAGGAGAGGCATGGCGGATACCAAGAAGAAAACGCGGGAAGGAAAAGTCAGGCAGGTGATCGGGGCTGTCGTCGACGTCGCCTTCCCGCCTGGAGAGCAGCCGGAGCTTTACGAGGCGCTCGAGGTCAAGACGCAAGACGGCCGGACGGTGGTGCTGGAGGTTGCGAGTGCGATCGGAGACAACGTGGTGAAGTGCATCGCCATGGACTCCACCGATGGCTTTCGGCGAGGCGACAAGGTGATCGCCACGGGCGCTCCGATCTCTGTGCCCGTCGGGGTCGAGACCCTCGGCCGCCTGTTCAATGTCATCGGCGCCCCCATCGACGACGAGCCTGCGCCCGAAGGGACCCTGCGCTGGCCCATCCACCGCGCCGCGCCTCCCGTGTCGGAGCAGCAGGCAAAGGTCGAGATCCTCGAGACGGGGATCAAGGTCATCGACCTCATATGCACGTTCGCGAAGGGCTCGAAGATCGGGCTGTTCGGTGGCGCCGGCACCGGCAAGACGGTCATCGTCCAGGAGCTCATCCGCAACATCGCCTACCACCACAAGGGGCGCTCCGTGTTCGCCGGCGTGGGGGAGAGGACGCGCGAGGGCAACGACATGTACCGCGAGATGGAGGATGCCGGAGTCCTTCCACAGACAGCGCTTGTGTTCGGCCAGATGAACGAGCCTCCGGGCGCTCGCGCCCGCGTGGGACTGACGGGTCTGACGATGGCCGAGTACTTTCGAGACGAAGAGGGGGCGGACGTCCTCCTGTTCGTCGACAACATTTTCCGCTACCTGCTCGCAGGGTCTGAGGTGTCCGCGCTTCTCGGCCGCATGCCGTCCGCCGTGGGTTATCAGCCGACCCTGGCCACCGAGATGGGCGAGCTGCAGGAGCGCATCACGTCGACCAGCAAGGGTTCGATCACCTCGGTGCAGGCTGTCTACGTGCCGGCGGACGACTACACCGACCCGGCGATTCAAACGGTGTTCGCACACCTCGGCGCCACAGTGCGACTGGAGCGGTCGCTGGTAGAGATCGGCATCTATCCCGCCATCGACCCACTCGGGTCTTCGAGTCGTTTCGTCGAGCCCTCGGTGGTCGGGCAGGAGCACTATGACGCCGCCCAGGGGGTCAAGAAAACGATGCAGCGCTACAAGGACCTTCAGGACATCATCGCCATCCTGGGCATGGAGGAGCTGTCGGAGGACGACAAGCTGGCGGTTTCTCGCGCCCGGAAGATCCAGCGGTTCCTTTCGCAACCGTTCAGCGTGGCGCAGCGTTTCACCGGTCGTGAGGGCAAGTACGTCAAAGTCAGCGAGACGGTCCAGGGCTTCACCGAGATCCTGGAAGGCAAGCACGACGACCTCCCGGAACAAGCCTTCTACATGGTCGGCACCATCGAAGAGGCACGCGCGCAAGGTGAGCAGATGAAGAAGGCCACGACCACCTGATATGAAGTACGCGCTGCGCGTGGTCAGCGTCGAGCAGAGCCTCTTCGAGGGTGAGGTCGAGTTCATCATCGCCAACGGAGCTGACGGCGAGCTGGGCGTCATGGCGCGCCACGCGCCCCTGATGACCGTGCTCAAGCCGGGCCCGCTCCGGATCCAGGAGGTGATGGGTGGCGCCGAGGAGCTGCTCTTCGTGGGCGGTGGCTTCCTCGAGGTGCTCCCCGAACGCGTGACGGTGCTCGCGGACGTGGCCGAGCGTGCGGAGGACATCTCGGTCGAGCGGGCCGAGGAGGCGCGGCGGCGCGCACAGGAGAAGCTCGCCGGCACGGTCACCGCGGCCGAGGAGGTGGAGTTCCAGACCGCCCTTGCGATTGCGGAGGCGCGTCTTCGGCTGGCGCGAACGCGCAGGCTCTGATGATGTCAACCGGGCCGGCCCGCGATTACGCCTTTCGCATCACAGGCGGCTCGCAGCTGGCAGGCGACCTTTGCGTCAGCGGCTCCAAGAACGCCGCTCTTCCGGAGATGGCCGCCGCACTCCTGACATCAGAGCCCCTGCGCCTGGCCAACGTGCCCAGGGTGTCCGACACCGAGCTGATGGGGCAGATCCTCACAGAACTGGGCGGCCGCTCCGAGGGAGAAGGGTCGGTCGTCCTGCGGATGGGGAATGCGCGTGGCACCAATGTTCCCGACGAACTCGGCCGGCGCATGCGCGCGACGATCGTGCTGCTGGGGGCTCTGCTCGGACGGTTCGGACAGGCGCGCCTGCCCCGGCCCGGTGGGGACGACATCGGAGCGCGTCGCGTCGAGCAGCACATGCGGGGCCTGCGCCAGATGGGCGCCCGCATAGAGGAGACCGCGACCGAGATCGTCGCGGAGGCAGATCGCCTGCACGGCGCCCGCATCGTGTTCGACCTGCCGACCGTGACCGGCACCGAGAACATCCTTCTGGCCGCGGTCCTGGCCGAAGGACGGACCGAGATCTTCAACGCCGCCCGCGAGCCCCACGTGCAGGACCTCTGCTTCCTGCTCGGCAAGATGGGCGCGCGCATCGAGGGCATCGGCACGGAGCGCCTGGTGGTCGATGGTGTGCGCGAGCTCGGCGGCGCCGAACACACGGTGGTCGCGGACTACCTGGAAGCCGGCACCTACGCGATCGCGGTCGCCGCCGCCGGCGGGGAGCTGCGCATCGAGTGCAGCCGGCCGGAGGACCTCAGCGTGGTGCTCTTGAAGCTGGAGCTTGCGGGCGCGCACGTCTCGACGGGGGATGGATGGTTCCAGGTCGGACGGCGGCCCCGCAACCGAATCAAGCCCATCGACATGTCCACGTGGACCTTTCCCGGTTTCCCGACCGACCTTCAGGCCCAGTACATGGCGCTGATGACGCAAGCCGACGGCGAAACAGTCATCTCTGAGTACGTGCACGAGAATCGATTCCAGCACGTCACGCAGCTGGCGAAGATGGGGGCCGGCATCAACGTCGAGGGGCGTCTTCATGCGGTGGTTCACGGTCCGTGCCGGCTGCGCGGGACCGAGGTGACGATCCCAGATATTCGCTCAGGCGCGGCGCTGGTGATCGCTGCCCTCTGCGCCGAAGGCCAGAGCCTGCTTCGCAACGCCTGGCATGTCGAGCGCGGCTACGAGGACATGGCGGGCAAGCTGGCCTCGGTCGGCGCGCAGATCGAGAGGGTCGCGGTCGACTCCGAGCGGAGCAATCCAGGACATACCTACGAGTAGCTGGCTAGGCAAGAAGATAGGAATCGACCTGGGCACCTCGACGGTGCTCATCTACGTGAAGGGGGAGGGGATCGTCGTCAACGAGCCGTCCTTGGTGGCGGTGAACCGCGACGGCACGCGCATCCTCGCCGTCGGGCGGCAGGCGCTCGAGATGGTCGGCCGCGCGCCCGACACAATCCAGGTCGTGCGGCCGATGCGGGAGGGCGTCATCGCCGACTTCGTGGTCACCGAGGGCATGCTTCATCACTTCATCGGCAAGGTCCTCGGTCGCCAGCGCATCTTCAAGCCCGAGATCATGATCTGCGTGCCTTCGGGCGTGACTTCCGTCGAGCGTCGCGCGGTCACCGAAGCCGCCATCTCGGCGGGCGCGCGCCAGGCATGGCTCATCGATGAGCCGCTCGCCGCCGCCATCGGTGCCGGCCTGCCCATCTCCGAACCTCGAGGCAATGCGATCTGCGACATCGGCGGCGGCACCACCGAGGTCGCCGTCATCTCTCTTTCCGGCATGGTCGTCGCCCATTCGATTCGCGTCGGCGGCAACCGAATCGACGATGCGATCGCGGTTCACCTCAAGCGCCGTTACAACCTCCTGATCGGCGAACGCACGGCGGAGGAGGTGAAGATCGCGGTCGGCTCGGCGATCCTGATGAAAGAGCCGCTGCGGACCGAGGTGCGTGGCCGCGACATCGTGTCCGGCCTGCCCCGTAGCTTCGAGGTCACCTCCAACGACGTCGTCGAGGCGATCCAGGAACCGCTTCGGCTGATCGTCGGCGCGGTGCGCACAGTGCTCGAGGAAACGCCGCCGGAGCTGGTGGCCGACATATTCGATCGAGGCATCGTGCTCTCGGGCGGCGGGTCACAGCTGCGAGGGCTCGCCCGCTACCTGTCCATGCACACGGGCATACCAGCTGTGATTGCGGACGATCCGCAAACCTCGGTCGTGCGCGGCACCGGCCTGGCCCTAGAGCATTTCGAGGTCCTGAAGCGGAACCAGTCGTATCTCCGCTAGCCCGTTGACCGGCCTGCATGTGGCCGTGGATGGAATCGGGCTGGCGCGGCCGTGGGCCGGCGTTGGCGTCTATACGACCCAGATCCTGAGGGCGATGGCCGTAGAGCGGCCGGACGGCCGCTTCACCATCTACGTTCCGCCGGGCGTGTCCGCCGAGGGGACGCGCTCGAGCTCCTACCGGCAGATCCCAGAGGTTCCGTTCATCGGCCGCCACGTCCAGTGGCCGGCCCGGCTGCGGCGCTTGAAGCCGGACATCTTCTTCGGCGCAGTCGGCGCGCTCCCGCTGATGGATGTCGGCTCGCCATCGGTGATCACCGTCCACGACCTCGCCATCTATCGCAATGCCGGCTGGTTCCCAGCCCGCCAGCCGCTCAGCACGCGGTGGGTGGTGCCCAGCTCACTCCGCCGCGCCGACAGGGTGATCGCGGTCTCCAGCAACACTGCGCGGGACGTCGAGGAGCTGTTCGGAGTCCCGCGGTCTCGGATCGCGATCGTGCCGCACGGTGTGTCGCCAGGCCTGCGTCCCATGAGCCGTGAGGAGCTGGCGGCCGTCCGCGAGCGCTTTCACCTGCCTGAGCGCTTCATCCTGTTCGTGGGGACCATCGAGCCACGGAAGAACCTGCTCACCCTCCTGGAGGCGTGGGCGATGATGCGGGACCGGCCCGACCTGGTCATCGTCGGCGGCTGGGGCTGGAATTACGAACCGATCAGGGAACGCATCAGCCGGCTGGGCGACAAGGTGCACCACCTCGACGCCATCGAGCCCTCCGACCTGCCCGCCATCTACAACCTGGCGCGGGTGCTCGCCCACCCCGCGTGGTACGAAGGCTTCGGGCTGCCGCCCCTGGAAGCGATGGCATGCGGCACACCGGTGGTGGTTTCGGACAGCTCGAGCCTCCCCGAGGTAGTCGGCGATGCGGGCCTGGTCGTGCCCGCCGGCGACGCCGACGCGTGGCGAAAAGCGCTCGAGAAGGTGCTTGGCGACCAGGACCTGGCCGCCGACCTCCGGCGGCGCGGGATCCTGCGCGCGGCCGAATTCAGCTGGTCTCGGAGCGCCGCGATGACCTGGGGTGTCATCGACGAAGCGGTTCGTGAGCGTGCGGGCGGCTAGACCAGCTCGCGAATGACCTCCACGACCCCCGCCGCGCATCGATCCCAGGTGAACCCGGCCGCCTGTTTCCGACTGGCTTTCACCAGCCGCGCCCGCACCTCCCGGTCGCCGATGGCGGTCTCCAGCGCCCCGGCCAGCTCGGCGGGATCGTTCGGATCGTCCACGTACAGCGCAGCCTCGCCGCCCACCTCCGGCAGGGACGAGGCTCTAGCGGCCACGACCACCTGGCCGCGTGCCATCGCCTCCAGGACCGGGAGGCCGAAGCCCTCGTACAGGCTCGGCACCACCACGGCCCGGGCGCGCGAGTACAGCAGCTCGAGCGTGGGCTGGTCGACGACGCCGAGCACGCGGCACCGGGATGAGTCGCGAAGTCGCTTCGAAAGCGTGCCATCACTCTCGGGCCCGGCAACCGCCAGCGTGATGCCGTCCAGCCGCTCGACCGCGGCCAGCGCCGCGGCCTGGTTCTTCCGCGCCTCGATGCGGCCGACCTGGAGCACGAAGGCGCCCTCCAGGCCCAGCTCCACCAGCCTCTTGGCCGGCGCGACCTCGCGCTCAGCCTCCTCGCCGCCGCCCAGCGGCACCACCCGCACCCGCTCCGGGGCGACGTGGTAGAGATCGACCAGGTCTCTGCGGGTCGACTCCGACGGGGTGATCAGAAGGGGGCATCGCAGCGCCGCCCATCGTGTGGTGAGCTGGAGGTACGAACGCTGGGCCAGCGAGTAAGCCTCGGGATGCCGCTCGAACGCCAGGTCGTGGACCACCGTGAGGGACTTGCCCAGCCAGCCGAACGGGATGGCGTGCGCCGGCACGAAGAGCAGGTCTGGGTGCGCCGGCTGGAGGGCGAGGGGCAGCCGGACCTGCGACCACAGGCGGGCCATGGGCACCACCATCACGTCGACACCCAAACCGGACCGGGCTCGAGACGCGAAGAAGAGCCAGCGTAGGTCGGGCGCGACGCCGCGCAGGCGGGAGCCGACCTCGCGTGTGTAGACCTCCGTTCCGGTCGCCACCTCACGGGTCGCGGGATTGAGGTCGACGGCAACCGTCTTCATCGATGCTCGACTTGCGGAATGCGCACCCACACGCCCCTAAGCTAATGCCCGTGCGCGTCATGCTGCGCCGAGGAGTGGGTGCGGTGGCATTCCTGGCCACGTGTGTCCTGGTGCTTCAGGTGGGCGACGTCACCAGCGCGGCTCCGGCGCCGGTGGTGCTCGATGCAGTCCTCGAGCACCAGTCTGCGCTCGGGATGCCGCCGCGGTCGGACCGCGCGTACTTGCTCACCCACACGAGGGTGATCCCGCTCGGCCGCAGCTCGATCATCGTGCCGATCCTCATGTACCACTACATCCGCCCTGCGCCCTCGATCTACGAGGATTACCTGGGCTACCGGCTCACCGTCACCCCGGCCGACTTCACCGCGCAGATGGACTGGCTGGCGGCCAATGGATATAACCCGGTCGATTTCAACGATTTGCGCGCCTACTTCTCGGGCGTCACGCCGCTGCCGGCCAAGCCGGTCGTGCTCACCTTTGACGACGGTTACGCCGACCTCTACACGACCGCCTACCCGATTCTCCAGGCGCACAAGTTCAAGGGGGTTGCCTACATAGTCACGAGCTTTGTCGGCCAGGCGAGGTACGTGACCGCCGCACAGGTCGTTGAGATGGACCACCACGGGATCCAGATCGCCTCGCACACCGTGGATCACGCCAACGTCGGGAGGGCATCACGGTACTCGGCGACGCTCCAACTGGCCAACTCCAAGTCGTGGCTCGAGAACTTGACCGGCCATTCCGTGGTGGACTTCGCGTACCCGTCGGGTCAATTCAGCGCCTCGGCGATCGCTGCCCTCCAGGCCACCGGATACGACACCGCGACGACCGAGATCCCGGGGACTGTTCACAGCCGCTCCGACCGCTACTTGTGGACTCGCGAGCGAGCCTATGGGGGTGAGGCGCTGGGTGACTTCGTCAACAGCCTCGGTGCGGTGGAGCCGTGGGTCGACGTCGCCGCCATGACCACCACTCCGGAGCGCCCATAGCACCGACCGATAATTTGCCCGTGCTGCAGGCGCGGGTGCTCGGCGTCCGGGTGGATTGCATCGACATGGAAGGCGCGCTGGCGCGGATCGAAGCCTTTGTCGACGGCGGCGGCTCCCACCAGGTGGCCACGGTCAATCCCGAGTTCGTGATGCGGGCGGGCCAGGATGCGGAGTTCGCGCGCGTGCTCGAAGCCGCGGACCTTTGTCTCGCCGACGGCAGCGGCGTGGTGTGGGCCGCGCGCCGGCAGGGCTGCGCACTTTCGGGCCCGGTCACGGGAACCGATCTGGTTCCACCGCTGGCCGCGCTCTGCGCCCGCCGCCAGTTCCGCCTCTTCCTGCTCGGGGCGGCCCCGGGCGTGGCTGAGGATCTGGCCCAACGGCTCCGGGCCGCGCACCCTGGGCTGCAGGTGGCCGCTCACTCCGGCTCGCCAGAGCCATCGGCGGACGCGGAGACGGTCCGCCGGATCGCAGCCGAGCAGCCGCAGGTGCTGATGATCGCGTACGGAGCCCCCAAGCAAGAGATGTGGATCGACCGGGTGAGCGGCAGCCTAAGCGGCGTGTCGGTCGCGATCGGCGTAGGCGGGGCGTTTGACTTCCTCACCGGACGCGTCCCGAGGGCGCCGCTCTGGATGCGGCGCGCAGGCCTGGAGTGGCTGTTCCGGCTTTCCCGCCAGCCTTGGCGGATCCGCCGGATGGTCGTGTTGCCTGGTTACGCGCTCAGGGTCTTGCGGGCGCGCTAGTCTTTGCTGGGTTGGGAAACGAGCCGCTGGGGGGCGGCAGTCCAAGCGCTGAGCCTATGGATTCCCGCGGCCCGGGGCCTGGGGTGCGCGTCCGCAAACGCAACCTTCGAATGGTCGCCCTCGGCGTGGTCGTGATCGTCCTCGGGTCGTCCGTCGCATATTTCCGGCTGCTTTCACCACCTCCGCTCACCACCAAGCAGGTCATTGCGCTCATTCAGCCCTCGGTGGTGACCGTCAAGGTCGATGTCTTTCGTGGCGATGCCGTTGAAGCCTCTGGTTTCGTGTACCGAAAGCGTGGACACATTCTTACCAACGCCCGCGCGGTAGCCCGAGCCCTGAGGATCGACGTGGTCGATGCTTCGGGAGCGTCGCATCGCGCCTATTTGATTGGGGTGGATCGTGTTCGGGATGTAGCCGAGCTGGTCGCATACGACATGGTGATGGGCGTTCCCAAAGCACAGCCGCTCAAGGCTGCGAGCGGGGCCGTCGCAGTGGGGGCGAACGTGCTCGTGATCGGCAATCCGTTTGGCGCCTTGCCCAACACCGTGACGAGCGGGCTGGTGCGCGGCACTAACCGACAGGTAACCGACGGCAGCACCACGTACGACAACTTGATTGAGACCGACGCCGTGTTCAACCCCAGGAATATCGGTGGACCGATGGTCGATTCGGCCGGGGAGCTGGTCGGGATCGCAACCATCGGTGGCTCGGGGAACGTACTTGCGATTCCTGTCTCCCGCTTCGAACCTGACACCAAAGTGTGGAGTCAACAGGACATCGTCATCTCCCTTGGTCCGCCCCTCGTCACCGTCAGCGCCCAGTCACTGATCCTGGGAGGGGTGGGACCGGGGTTCCAGCTCGAGACGAGCGCTCCCTGGAGCTCGACCGGCTATCACGTCTTCTTCAGAAAGAGCCGCACCGGCGTCAGCGATGAAGAAGGGATCTCGATCTATCTTCTAGTCGACGGAAGCGAGGGCAACGCGATCAGCAGTTATCAGTTCTTTTCGGATGAGTCGAACCAGCGCGGCTATGCCAACCTCGGAACCAAGATCGACCTGGGAGACCAGGCGTCCGCGGGGACCACCAGCGGGATTGCCAATTGGGGTGTCAACCACCGGGTGGTCTGGAGAGATCGCAATGTCATCGTGATCCTTCTCTGGGATGCCGAGTCCAGCAATGACGTTTCGATCGCGGATGTGTTGGCCTTGGCCGGCATACAGGAGAGAGGAATCGGCGCCAACCTGGCGTCTTATCAGTAGCGATTCAGACCGATCCCCCAGTCACACCACTAAAACCTCTGATCCCGCGCCATTACGATGGGGCGCCGTGGCCAGCGCCTCCCCGAAGCTAAGTGTCGTCATTCCCTGCTACAACGAAGAGCAGCGGCTGCCGCGCACCATCGAGCAGGTCGAGCGCTACCTCGACAGGCGTGGCGACTACGAGCTCATCCTCGTCGACGACGGCAGCCGCGACGGCACGCGGCAGGTGATGGACGAAGCCGCGGCGCGGCACAAGGCTGTTCGGGTCGAGGTGCTGCCCGCGAACCGCGGCAAGGGACGCGCCCTGGCCGAAGGCGTCAAAGTCTCTCTCGGCGAGGAGGTGCTCGTCACCGACGCCGACCTGTCGACTCCCATCGACGAGCTGGAGAAGCTGGAGTCGGCCCTGGCGGCCGGCGCCGGGGTCGCCATCGGGTCGCGCGCCGTCAAGGGCTCGCGAGTCGAGCTCGCGCAGCCGTTTTATCGCGTCCTCATGGGCAAGGCCTTCAACCTGATCGTCCAGGCAGTGCTCCTGCCGGGCATCTGGGACACGCAGTGCGGGTTCAAGCTCTTTCGTGGCGACATCGCACGCGAGGTGTTCGCCGGTCTGACCACGGACGGCTTCGGTTACGACCCTGAGGTGCTGTACCTGGCCAAGAAGAAGGGCGTGCGCATCGCCGAGGTGCCTGTCGTCTGGCGGAACTCGGCGCCGACCAAGGTGATGCCAATCCGCAGCTCGGTGGACATGTTCCGCCACGTCGTCAACGTCAGGCTCGGGCGCACCGCTCGGAACGTTGCAAGACCGTGACCGATGGCGTGCTGGTGGTGCTGCCCACCTTCAACGAAGTGGAGAACCTGGAGCGCGTCGTCGGCGGAGTCAGGCAGCTCGGGCACGACGTCCTGATCGTCGACGACGCCTCGCCCGACGGCACCGGAGAGCTCGCGGATCGTTTGGCTGCCGCCGATAAGGGGGTGCGGGTGCTGCACCGGGCGCGCAAGCTTGGGCTCGGCAGTGCGTACGAAGCCGCGTTCCGGCTCGGACTCAAGGATGGCGCCGAGCTCTTCGTGGAGATGGACGCCGACGGCTCGCACCTCGCGAGCGACCTCGAGGGCATCGTGGAGGCGGCTCGGCGTTCGGGCGGGCTGGCGATCGGCTCCCGCTATGTACCTGGCGGCTCGATCGTCGGTTGGCCGTACCACCGCTGGCTGCTGTCCTGGGGCGCCAACTTCTACTGCCGCGCGCTCCTCGGCCTGCGGACCCGCGACTGCACTTCCGGGTACAGGTGCTACACGCGAGACCTGCTCACTCACATGGGGCTCGATGACGTCCTGTCGCAGGGGTACTCGTTCCAGATCGAGATGGTCTGGCGTGCGCGCCGGCTCGGATATTCGGTGGTCGAGGTGCCGATCCGCTTCGAGGACCGCGTCGCCGGTGCATCCAAAGTCTCGAGGGGCGAGGTCCGGCGTGCGTTGTGGACGGTGCTGCGCTTGAGGCTGGGGCGATGGAAGAAAGTATGAGAGGAAACCTGCCGGTTTCTTCTCACGCGCTCCCGCGGCTGCGCCGCGGGGACCCCAGTGGTGGCCGCGAGGCTGCTCTCTTTCCCGCTGTTTGGATTTTCGAAATAGTTACGCCTGGCCACGCTTGGAGACAGCGGCAGTGCGCTGAGTTGCGGCCGGGATGAACCCGGCCGCCGATGCCATGAGTGAAAAAAGATCCGCACTCGCCGCTCGGGCCGAGACCACATCGTCTCGAAGCGAGTGGAGGCTGCCCCTGCTGACCGGGCTCGCTCTCGCGCTCGTCACCGCGATGCCGTACGCGTATGCCTACGCGGCCCAGCCTCACGGCCAGGTGTTCATGGGGTTCTTCTTCCTGGGTGACGACGCCAATACGTATCTCGCCAAGATGCGCCAGGGCTGGGAGGGGGCGTGGGCGTGGCAGAACCGCTACACGACCGAGTCCAGCTCCTCGGCATACCTATTCATGTTCTGGATCCTGCTCGGACACCTCGCCGCCCTCCTTCACCTACCTCTGATCGCGGTCTTCCACCTGGCCCGAGTCGGAGCGGCCTTTGCGCTCATGGGCTCCGCGTGGCTCTTCATCTCGCACTTCATCGAGGACCGGTCAGCCCGCCGCTTCGCTTTCTTCTTCGTGGCGATCGGTTTGGGGATGGGCCTGGTGATCCAGGCCATTGGCCACCCGGTCATCCTGGGACACCAGACGGACACCCTCGACCTGCGGATGCCCGAGCTGACCGCCTTCTACTCGGTGCTCGCCCTTCCGCATTTCGCCTGGTCAGGCGTATTCGCCGGCGTCGGCGCGGCCCTCACGCTGAAGGCCATCCAGCGAGGCAGCCTCGGCCTGGCCGCGCTGGCGGGGGTGGCCTGGCTCGGGCAAGCGTCGATTCACCCGCAGATGCCGATCCTGATGGGCGGCGCCACCGCCGTGGCCCTGCTCTTGCGCCCGGCTGCGCCGCGGGGTTGGGCGGCGGCGGCGCTGGCCTTCGCGATCCCCGCGCCTTACATCCTCTATTCGTACCTGGCGTTCGTGGGCAACCCCGAGGTCCAGCGCTGGACCTTTCATTCCAAGAACGCGCTGCCGCCCGAAGGCATCAGCCTGTTTTTTGCGCTTGCCCCGCAGCTGCTGCTGGCGCTCACCGGTATCCCGGGGGCGATTCGCCGCCGCAGCCGCGAGGACCTGTTCCTGGTTGCCTGGTTCGTCCTGCTCGCCGCCATCCTCTATCTTCCCAACCCCGCCGGCGACCTCCGGCGACGCTTCCTGGATGCGATCTACCTTCCGCTGGGCGTGCTGGCCGCGCGAGGCATGTACGAGGCGATCGTGCCGAGGCTCCGGAGCGTGCGGGCGCGCGCGCTGGTTCCGTTCTCCTACGTCGCGTTCTCGTCGATCGGTAGCGCCTTCCTGGTGCTCGCCCCGCTGTTGTTTGTCGCGAACCCGATGTATTCAGTGAGCCAGGCCGAATACGACGGCCTGGTCTGGTTGGGGAACGCGCCCGCAGGCACGGTGCTGTGCATGCCAGGCGTCGGCCTGTACGTCCCGGCCTACAGCCCGGACACGGTCTACGTCGGCCACTACGACGAGACGTTTAACTACTTCACCAAGACCCAGCAGGCTTTCGACCTGCTCAGCGGCAAGTCGGACCTGGTCGATTTCGTCCACACCGATCACATTCGGTACGTGATCTGGACCGCCGACCTGCAGTCACCACCCCCTGCGTCGTTGGGGCCCCCCGCTTACGACACGCCGAACTTCAAGATCTGGAAGATCTACTAGCAGTTCGGCTGGGCGAACCAGTCGATCGGCCCTCGTAGGTAAATCACGGCGACTGAATCTGAGTAGACGAGATGCCAGTCGGGCTCGGTCGCGAGCACGTTGGCCAGCGCTTCGCCACGGTTGTAAACGACATAGTCGACCTGGCACTTATCAAGAATTTGCTTCCAGTTCGACCGCAGCGTCTGCACGTCCTCGTACTTGTTCAGCAGGTCATCGCCCATGAGGGCAGCCTCGCCGAAGATGAAGACCCTGCGGTTTGGCTGCGGGTAGAAGCGATACGCGAGGTACCCGCCCCAGCCGTACTGGTTGTACATCCTGGTACCGACCTCGGGATGGGCGGCCAGCCAGTCGGCAGCAGCAACCGGGTAGTTGGAGGCGGTCAGGCTCTGCTGATGGCTCGGGAGAGTCTCACCGGCGATATGGAGCACGGTCGCAAGCGTGATCACGAGCAGGACGACCGCCGTGATCGCAGCGAACGATGCGCGGGCCGGCACCGACAGCTTCCACCCGCGGGCCTTCGAGATCTCCCCCCAAGCTTCCGAGTAGCTGTTGATGAGCACCGGGGTCGTGGCGGCGACGAACAGGGCGATGTTGCGCACCGACTGCAGCGCCAGACCGAGGGCGACCAGCGACAGGACCAAGTCGTAGGGCTTCGGCCGCCGCAGCGCGAAGCCGACGATCAGGAGCAGCACCATGCCTTCGAACGGGCGCAGGAACGGCTGGTGAAAGTCCGGCGAGAACCATTCGACGATCAGGCGCTCCTGGGCCACGCTGGCCACGGTCTGGATGGGATAGAGGTAGAGGCTCAACCCATGGGGCGTGGCCAGCACGGCGACCGCGGTGGCCGCGGTGATGATCGCCAGGAAGCGAACGTGTGCGCGGTGGGCTGGATTTGACGGGTCCCAGGCCCAGCCCACCAGCTCGGCCAGCAACGCCACGCCCAGCCATACGAACGCGATGACCCACCCGCCGTGCAGGTTCGCCCACAGCACCATGACGAGGGGAAAGAACTGGAGGTTGCGGCTGCGCCCGCTCAGGTATCCCTGGAGCCAGTACAGCTCGAGACAGGTGAGGGCGAAGGTGATCATCTGCGCGCGAGGACCCCAGATCGGGGCCCCGGCGATCGCCCCGAGCGCGAGCCCCATGCCGGCGATGACGAACGGCTGCCGGCGCACCTGCCTGAACATCAGGTAGAAGCCGGCGTACGTGATCAGCCCGAAAAAGATGCCAATCCCAAGCGCTCCGGTCTTCGAGTAGACGAGCCACATGAGGATCTCCGTGAGGTACTCGTGATCGGTCCAGACGTGGCTGGGCACGGTGAAAGTGAAGATGTCGTTGGCGGGGAGGCGCCCGTTCTCCACCATCCAGCGTCCGATCCGTATGTGCCACCAGAAGTCGGGATCCTGGACCGCCCCGACGAACAGGGCGAGGATGACGATCATCACTCCGCCCAGCAGGAGCGTCCGCGCGCTGAGCCGCTCTACCAATCGAGTCAGCTGCGCTTCCTGAAGGGGTTGGGCGCGTACCGCGGCACCGCACGGGCGTAATCGGGGTAATCGGCCGGGAACGCGCGCGAGAGGACGCCCTCCTCCCAGCGCATGCGCAGGAGCTCGCAGACGATGAAATAAAGGATGGCGATCGCGCCCAGCCAGCCCGTGGTGGCCAGGTTGATCCCGATCGCCGTGAGGATCTCGCCCAGGTAGACAGGATGGCGGCTGAGCCGGTAGGGTCCGCCCGTGACCAGGCGGCGGGCTTCCGGAATGATCGAAAACGACCGCCGGAGATAGGCGAGGCCCCAGACCGAGTAGGCAAGGCCGACAGTGGCGACGATGTCAGCCGGCAGAACCAGCCAATCGCGCCGGACGCCACCCGGCAGGAAGCCCGCCGCCAGCACCGAGAAGGTGCCGGTAAAGGCGACGAAGATGACCCCGATTCGGTGATCAGTGCCCTGTTTGGGGAGCCGGACGCTGTAGAGGATGACGAGCATCGTGAAATACGCCAGAGCCAGGCACTGCTGGATGAGGAACAGGTAGTCGGACGGCTGCCGGATGGAGTGCAGGCCGCCCCACACCTTCAGGAGGTACCCGACCAGGAAGATGCTGAAGAAAAGGGCGGGGAGGACCCGGCCGAAGACGAGGTCGCGCCAGTAGACAGCGGAGCGCCGGCTCACCTCGTTCTCGACGCCGGCCGCGACCATTCCCGGCGCAACGGTATCAGCCGGTACCGCAGGTCTAGTCATCCAGCCGCGTTTTGGCTAATGAATTGACCTCATCGGGGGCCCCGAGTAGGATCTCCTGCCGCGGCCGAGATCAGGAGCGCAAGTATCCGGAGGCCGGCCCGTCATCTCAAGTAGCAGTCTGTAGTTCAAGAAAAAGGAGGTGAATCGCAGATGTTGAACCTTTACTGGAAACTTCGCAGTCTTACGTCGCGTCAGGAAGGCCAGGGCATGGTTGAGTACGCCCTGATCCTCGTACTCGTTTCAATCGTGGTCATCGTCATCCTTCTTACGATGGGCAACCAGATCAAGAACGTGTTCTCGAACGTCGTAGCCGCTCTCGGCTAACGAGAACCAAACGTAGTAGCACCTTCAAGAGAGAGCCCCGCAAGGGGCTCTCTTCATTCCCGAGAAGGACGCGGTTGGAAGGAGAAGATCGTGGGCCCCCTCGCTACAATGGCGGCGTTCTGCAAGATCAAATAGCCCGGAGGTGACTTAGTTTTGGCCGTCGCACCAGCTCAAGCTCGACCCCGCGCAGGCGGTGGGCGTTTCCTCATCATCATCGGCTTGCTTGTCGCAGTGGCGGCAGGCGGCGGTGTGTTCCTTTACGGCACTCTCTTCGGTGGCAGCGGCGGGGGCGGGGTGCTGTCGGGTGGCACGGTCGTCGTCGTGGCGGCTCAGGCTATCCCCGTCCGGCATCAGATCACCGATGCAGACCTGACGACCACAAAGATCTCACCCAACCTGCCCAACACCTACGGGCAGGCCAAAGACGTCAAGGGCCTGATCTCCGAGCTCTTCATCAGCAAGGGCTCACTGATCACCTCCGACATGCTGGCCAGGGACGTCGGCCTGATCCCGGCCGGATCCGCGCCTGCATACCTACCGCTCGCCAGCGGCTACGTAGCCATGACGATCCCCACCGGTGAGCAGCAGGGCGTCGCCGGCCACATCACGCTGGGCGACTACATCACTGTCATCGCCTCGGCCAACGTGGTCATCCCTCCGGCTCCGGCGAAGGTCGTGAGCAAGACCGTGTTCACCAACATCCACGTCATCGGGCTCGGCCCGGCGGTCGCCAACGTGCAGCCCGCCAGCGGCGCTGCCGCACCCGGGGGGACCCAAGGGACGACCAGCGGGCTCACATCCAGCCTCACGATCGAGGTCACACAGTGCGACGCGGAGTTCATGACCTGGTTTCTCCAGAACATGACGATCCGCTACACGCTGGAGTCCTTCAACGACTACTTGAAGCAACCGCCGACTACGGCGGATCCCGCGTGCCAGACCATCAAGGATGCGCACGGCGTGAGCTTCAAGCAGGTCGACCTCAAGTACGGCTTCTCGGCTTTGTGAGGATCCGGGGTTGCCAAATTCCCGCGGCCCGGGCGTGCGCCGGTCGGATTCGATTCCGGCTGCGCCCGGGCAGTAGCTGACATGGGCCTGCTGGACAGGGTCAAGCAGAACCAGACGGGGGTACCCGTTCCCGCCGCCCCCACGACCAACGGGCCCGTGGCAACCGCCCCGGGCGGTCCTCCATATGCGGCGGCGACCGCGATCAAGGTCGCCCGCCCTTCCGCTCCGGTCGAGACGCCTGCTCCGGCGCCCAGCCTGTCCACGCGCGCCGCCGCCGCCCCCGGCGGGGAGATGGGCCCCGCCTTCACGGCCGCGAAGGTGCAGATCCACGCCAAGCTCATCGAGAAGTTCGCCGACCAGATCGACTCCAGCAACAAGAGCGGCGTCCGGGAGAAGATCCTCGAGCTCGCCGAGGAGTACTTCCGAACCACGGCGATGACGATGACCAAGGCCGACAAAGAGCGGCTGGTCGATTCGGTCCTCGACGACGTCCTCGGATTGGGCCCGCTGGAGGCGCTGCTGGCCGATCCCAGCATCACTGAAATCATGGCCAACCACCCAAAGCAGATCTACGTCGAGAAGAGTGGCGAGCCCACGCTCTCGGCGGTGACGTTCGAAAATGAGCGGCAGATGCGGCAGGTCATCGACCGCATCGTGAGCCTGGTCGGCCGACGCGTCGACGAGTCGACCCCGATCTGTGACGCGCGCCTCAAAGATGGCTCGCGTGTCAACGTGGTCATCCCGCCGATCGCTCTCAAGGGTCCGTGTCTGACGATCCGGAAGTTCGCGAAGGAGAAGTGGGGGCCGGCCGACGTGGTCAACCGCTTCCGCTCCTCGAGCCCGGAGCTGATGACATTCCTGCGCTCGTGTGTCCGCGCCCGTCTCAACATCCTGGTTTCAGGCGGCACCGGCTCCGGCAAGACGACGCTGCTCAACATTCTGTCGTCGTTCATCCCTGAGACCGAGCGGCTCATCACGTGTGAGGACGCAGCGGAGCTTCAGCTTCAGCAGCCGCACTGGATCCAGCTGGAGTCGCGCCCGCCCAACGTCGAGGGCAAGGGCGCTGTGCCGATCCGCGAGCTCGTCAAGAGCTGCCTCCGTATGCGCCCCGACCGCATCATCGTCGGCGAGTGTCGCGGCGGCGAGGCGCTGGACATGCTTCAGGCCATGAACACCGGCCACGATGGCTCGATGTCGACCTTGCACGCCAACAATCCGAAGGAGTGCCTGGTCCGACTGGAGACCCTGGTGCTCCAGGCCGGCCAGGACCTTCCGTCTCGCGCCATCCGCGAGACCATCGGCTCGGCCATCCATCTGATCGTCCAGCAGTCCCGTCTCCGCGGGGGCGTCCGCCGGATCGTGAGCGTGGCCGAGGTCATCGGCATCAAGGACGGCGAGGTGCAGTTCCAGGAGCTCTTCACGTTCAAGCAGATCGGCGTGAACGCCGAGGGCAAGGCCGTCGGTTATCACTCCGCGACGGGCCTGCTGCCAATGCGCATGGAGCACCTCAGATCCGAGGGCGAGGACGTTCCGGAAGCGCTGTTTAGACCCACCCCGCAGCCCTCTGCGGATAAGCTGTACTAACCCCGTAGGAGGTCCCAGATGACGTACGGCATGATTTTTGCCCTTCTAGCTTTCGCCGGCGTTTTTCTGTTCTTCATCGGGCTCAGCCAGATGCGACGGTCCGCAGGGGGCGCTGAGGACTTTCAGGCCCGGCTGGCCGCATACGGAGTCACCACTGCGGGCGCGACGCCTCTGCCTCCGGCCTCGGGCGCTCGCGACATGCTCAACCGCCTTTTCCAGCCGGCTGCCGACCGGGTCGGCCGGGGCAACGTCAAGAAGGGCAAGCCGTCCGTGGCCGACCAGCTGAACCGCGCTGACCTGAAGCTGCGCACCTCTGAGTACTTCATGATCCAGATCGGGAGCGCCGTGCTGGTCGCGCTGATTGTCTTCGTCCGCTTCCACGTTCTCGTCGGCTGGCTGGTTCTCTTCCTCGGGTACCTGATCCCGGGCTTCTATGTGAAATACCGGATCAACAAGCGGCTGAAGGCCTTCAACAATCAGCTCGGCGACACGCTCACGCTGCTGTCGAACGCGCTGAAGGCCGGCTACTCGTTCGCCCAGGCCATCGACACCGTCGCCAAGAACGCGGTGCCGCCGATCGCCGACGAGTTCGCACGAGCGGTCCGCGAGATGAACCTCGGTGGGTCGCCCGACGAGGCATTGCAGAACATCACCAAGCGCATCGCCAGCACAGACTTCGACCTCGTCGCGACCGCGTACTCCATCCACCGCACCGTCGGTGGCAACCTGGCCGAGATCCTCGACAACATCGCCTATACGATCCGCGAGCGGGTGCGCATCAAAGGCGAGATCGCAACGCTGACCGCGCAGGCTCGCGCTTCCGGAACGCTGATCACCTTCCTCCCGATCGTGCTGGCGGCGTTCATGTTCTTCGTGACGCCGACCTACTTCCGGCCCATGTTCGACAACTTCCTCGGCTGGATCCTGATCGCGATCGGCATCTTCATGATCTTCGTCGGCAACCTGATCATCCGTCGCGTGATCGCGATCGAGGTATGAGCCGATGATTCCACTACTTGCGCTGGCGTTCGGCCTGGGAGTCTTCATCATCTTCCTGGGCATAGCCCGCACACCCCAGACCAACACGGCCCAGATGGTCCAGCAGCGCCTCCAGGTGTACGGCGGCGAGAAGCCGTTGACTGTGGAGGAGGTTGAGCTGGCGCGGCCGTTCAGCGAGCGCTTCCTGCGCCCCATGATCGAGAAGCTGGGCAGCTTCCTCTCTCGTTCCACGCCGCAAAAAGCGCGGCAAGACCTCATGAACCGGCTCGACCTTGCCGGCCGGCCGGGCAACCTGACGCCGGAGGACTTCTTCGCGGTTCGGCTGGTGGCGGCGGCCGTGATGGCGGCGGTCGGACTGCTGTTGGGCTTCCTGTTGGCGAATACCGTTTACCTGCTCATCTCGCTGGTGACGGGCGCCCTGCTCGGCTACTTCGCACCCGTCCTTTGGCTGAAGCAGAAGGTGGACGCGCGGCGGAACGAGATTCAGAGGGGTCTGCCGGACGCGATGGACCTGCTCGTGATCGCGGTCGACGCGGGTCTGGGCTTCGATGCAGCCCTGGCGCGGGTGACTGACAAGTACAAGAACGCGCTCTCAGAAGAGTTCGCCAAGGTGTTGCGAGAGGTGAGCCTCGGCCGGCCCCGACTCGAGGCCATGGACGAGATGGGTCGCAGCAGCGGCGTCGAGGACCTGCACAACTTCATCCAGGCCGTGATCCAGTCGGAGCAGTTCGGCACCGGCATCGGCAAGATCCTTCGCATCCAGGCTGACGAGATGCGCCGCAAGCGGCGCCAGCGGGCTCAGGAGAAGGCCGCGCAGGCGACCCTGAAGATGATGCTGCCCATGGTGGGCTGCATCTTCCCGACGCTGTGGATCGTCCTGCTCGGACCCGCCGCCCTCATCCTGATCGCGCCGCGGAAGTAAAGGGGCAACTACACACGCCTGCGGCTCTGCAGTTCACGGTCCCGCCGTGGGAGCTGGTCATCCGTGCCGTGGTCATCTATGTCGGACTGCTGGTAGCGTTGCGCCTATTCGGCAAGCGCGAGGTCGGTCAGTTCACCCTTTACGACCTCGTGTTCATCCTCCTGGTCGCCAATGCGCTGCAGCCGGCGATCACGGGCCCTGACACATCTGTCGTCGGCGGCATCGTTTTGATCGTCGCCCTCGTCGGCGTCAATTACCTTGTCGGCAAGCTCGACAACATGCCCCGGTTCCATCAGCTTTTCACCCCGGCGCCGGCAGTGATCGTGAAGGACGGCAAGTACCTCGCTGGTGTGATGAAGCGGGAGGGCGTCGATCAGGCCGAGGTGGAGATGTCGATGCGGGAGCACGGCATCGTCGACATGAAGGAGGTCCAGCTGGCGGTGCTCGAGGCGGATGGGACGATCTCGATCGTGCCGACGACTGTCGCCATGACCCGGACCAAGCACCGGATCCGCTACCACCACCGCTCGGGCTGACGCATTCCCTCTCCCCGAAGGGGAGAGGGTCAGGGAGAGGGGCGTGAATGGCTCTTTACGCTCCGGCGAGGAACTCCAGCGCCGCGTCCTTGAACGGGCGGGCGGGCACGGTGCTGAGGTGGTCGCGGCCCGGGATCATGACCAGCCGGGCGGATGGAATCTCACCCGCCAGCTTGGGCGCGTTCGGGGCGATGTCGTCGCGGTCTCCGGCGACGAGCAGGATCGGTGTCCAGATGGCCGCGAGCTGCTGCCGGTTCACCCGCGCAGTGCGGCCCAGGGCCTCCATGCAGGCCGCCAGAGCCTCCAGGTCATTGGTCGGCCTGGCGGCGGCGAATCGCTGGAAGGACAGCGCGGCAGCGGTCTCGGGCTTGCCACCGCGGAGTGCGCGGGCGATCGCCTCAGCATCCTCGACTCTACCGAATGCCCCGAGCCCTCCCAGCACGGCTCGATGCACGCGATCAGGAAAGTCGAGTGCCGACTGCAGCCCGATGCGAGCTCCCATCGAATAACCGACATAGCGAACGGAGACAATGCGAAGCTCGTCGAGCAGGCGCCGCACGTCGGCGGCCAGCACACCGATCGCGTACGCCGCCGGATCGTGTGGCTTGTCGCTCCGCCCGTGGCCGCGGCAATCAAGGCCGATGACACGATAGTTCGCGCCCACCAGCGTCTCCTGCCATCGCGTGCCCACCCAGTTGAGCTGGTAGTCAGATGCGAACCCGTGCACCAACAACACAGGCGGGCCGTCCTCGGGACCGTGAAGCTCGTAATGCAGGCGGACCCCGTCGCTGTCGAACTCCATCGCCGTTAGGCTACTGGACTGATATGGCAGGTCCACGCGCGGTCCACGCCCGCACCGGCAAGGTGCTCGCGGAGGAGTTGGAAGTGCCGGGCACGATGTTCGGCCGCGGCCTCGGCCTAATGTTCCGCCGCGAGCTCGGAACAGGACGCGGGATGTGGATCAACCCATGCGAGGGCGGCAGCATCCACATGCTGTTCATGAACTTTCCGATCGACGCCGTCTTCCTGGACAGCAAGGAACGTGTGAAGAAGGTCTATCCGAAGCTGCCTGCCTGGTATGGCGTGGTGTGGTTCGTGTGGGGCGCGCGAAGCGTGCTCGAGCTGCCATCAGGCTCGACTGCGGAGCTGAACCTGCAGCGTGGAGATGAGATTCAAATCAGCTGACGTGTAAAGGCGGGCTTGACGAGGGCCGGTAGCCTCGGTGCGTGCTCGCGGGTTTGATCGACCTGGTCCTGCCCCCTCGATGCGGCGGCTGCCGCAGCCTCGGCGCCTGGCTCTGCGACGGCTGCCGTGCGCGCGTCAGGCGCCTGCGGGAGCCGCTGTGCCGCCGGTGTGGGGCAGAGGTCGAATCGGCTCGCCCCGACTGCGGGTGCCGGCAGCGCCTTCGCTCGCTGGCGCGCCTGCGTTCCGCGGTCGCGTACGACGGACCGATCGAGCTCGCCATCCAGAGGTTCAAGTACCAGGGTTGGCGGCGGCTTGCCGCTCCACTGGCGCTGCTGCTCGTCGAGCGGCTGGTTGTCGAAGGCCTGGCGGCTTCGTGGGCCGTGGCCGTTCCGCTACATCCGGAGCGCATGCGGGCGCGGGGATTCAACCAATCCGACCTCCTCGCCGCCGAGCTGCGGGCTCGGATGTCCCTGGGGAGGCCGCCCGGGCGGCTCGTTCGGGCCCGGGCCACGCCGCCCCAGGTCGGCCACGACCGCATGTGGCGCCAGAACAACGTCCGTGGCGCGTTTGAATGGCAAGGACCAGATCTCGCGGGCAGATCGATCTTGATCGTCGACGACGTCGCGACCACCGGGGCCACCCTGGAGGCCTGCGCAGCGGCCCTGAGGGCCGGCGGATCGGGTCCCGTGATCGGGGCGGCGGTGGCCCGGGTAAGCGTATGAAGGCCGGGGCCCGACCCGTATAGTTGGTCGGCGTCCGTATCACCTCGGGAGGCTGACGAATGGCAGTTCGGATCCCCGGCATCAATATCGATGAGTACTACCAGCAGCTTGGGCCCATCGAACCTTTGATTCGTGACGACCGTGTGACCGAGATCATGGTCAACGGCAGCGACCACGTCTACGTTGAAATGGGCGGCAAGGTCGTGCTCACCAACATCAAGTTCGTGGACGAGGACCAGCTGCTCAACGTTATCCAGTTCATCGTCCGCACGGTCGGCCGCCGCATCGACGAACGCTCGCCGCTCTGCGATGCTCGCCTTGCCGACGGCTCCCGCGTCAACGCGGTCATCCGCCCGCTGGCGCTGAATGGGCCCCTGCTCACGATCCGCAAGTTCTCGCGCGACCCGTACCAGGTCGAGGACCTGATTCGGTTTGGCACGTGCAACGAGGCCGGTTTCGGCTTCATGAAGGCCGCCGTGCTCGCCAAGGCCAACATCATCATCTCGGGTGGAACCGGCACGGGCAAGACGACGTTCCTGAACGTTCTCTCGGGCTTCATTCCGGTCGAGGACCGCATCGTCACCATCGAAGACGCGGCCGAGCTTCAACTCCACCAGGAGCACGTGTGCCGCATGGAGACGCGCCCCAAGGACATCAACGGCGAGGGCGAGATCACGGTTCAGCGCCTCGTGATCAACTCCCTGCGCATGCGCCCGGAGAGAATCGTCGTCGGCGAATGCCGTGGCGGTGAGGCGCTCGACATGCTCCAGGCCATGAACACCGGCCACGACGGATCCATGACGACGCTCCACGCCAACACGCCACGAGACGCGCTCGCCCGGCTCGAAACCCTTGTGCTGATGGCCGGCGTCGACCTGCCCGTGCGCGCCATCCGCCAGCAGACCGGGTCCGCCATCAACCTCATCGTCCAGCTCAACCGGCTCCGCGACGGCTCGCGCAAGGTGACCAACATCACCGAGGTCGTGGGCATGGAGCTGGACATCATCACGATGCAGGACATCTTCGTGCTCGAGCAGAAAGGCGCGACGCCCGACGGCAAGGTCATAGCTGAGTTCAAGCCCACAGGCTTGCGGCCCAAGATCCTGGACCGAATTTTCAACCAGGGCATCCCGCTGCCAAAAGAGATCTTGACTCTCTTTCCGCCGCCCCCCGGATACAAGCCCTCCACCCGCTAGCGGCGCGTTAATCGGCGCCGGGCGCGCGCAGGGCGCATTTTTGAGTCATATACTCAGGCCGTGAAGGTCGTTCTGAACGACCGCACCGACGGGCTGCCGCCGACGCTCAAGGCGTACGCGCAGCGGAAGCTCACCCGCCTTGAGCGCCACTTCGGCAAGGTGGCGGACGCCGAGGTCGATTTCTCCGAAGAGCGGAAGCGCTTCGGGCTCGCGACCATCGTGTGTCGCATCAACGTCCACGTGAGCGGGCGCCGCACGCCCGTGCTGTCGGCGCACGAGCGCGGCGTGGACGCGCAATCGGCCCTCGATCTCGCCCTCGACAAGATCGACCGGCAGGTGGTCAAGCTCAAGGAGATGAGGACCCATCGGCACCTTGAGGTTTCACCGAACCGGCAGCCGGCGCGGAAAAAGACTCCCCAGCCCCGGACCGCCGAGCCGGAGCGCATTCGGCTGAAGCTGCTCCCGGAATCGACCGAGCAGGCCATCGCCGAGCTCGTGTCCGACGGCGAGGCCTTCCACATCTTCCTCGACGAGTTCTCAGGCGGCATCCAGATCGCGTTCCGGCGGGCCGACGGCTCCGTGGCGATCATCGAACCCGTAATCCCCTAGGCCAGCCGAGCCCCGCCACCCCATTCATGGGGAGGTCCCTGGGCTCCCCACCATGTGGGGAGCTGCCCGCCGCGCAGCGGCGGGCTGAGGGGAGGTCCAGTCACCCGAAGCCGCGGACCGGAGTTCGGATTAACCCTCGGCCGCCAGGGGAAAGATTTGGAGCAGGTACCCTAGATCTAGACCCATGCTGAACCTGACCAAGCTCCTGGACCCCAACGAGAGGGAAGTCAAGCGCCACCTGATGGTGGCGGCCGCCGTCAACGACCTCGAGCCCGAGCTCGAGGCGCTGGACGACGCCGGCCTCCGCGCACGCTCGGACGAGCTGCGCCAGCGAGCCCGCGACGGCCATGACCTCGACGAGCTCCTGATCGAGGCCTTCGCCGTCTGCCGGGAGGCGGCCCGCCGCACGATCGGCCTACGGCACTTCGACGTCCAGCTCGTCGGCGGCATGGTCCTGCACCAGGGCAAGATCGCCGAGATGAAGACCGGTGAAGGCAAGACGCTGGTGGCCAGCCTCGCGCTTTACCTGAACGCCCTCGCCGGCAAGGGCGTCCACCTGGTCACCGTCAACGACTATCTCGCTCGCCGTGACGCGGGCTGGATGGGACCGATCTACCACCTGCTTGGCCTGACCGTCGGGGTCAACGTCGGCACGACCGGTACGTTCATCTACGATCCCGAGTTCGTAGACGAGACCCACCCGGACACCCGCTTGCAACGCCTCAAGCCCGCGACGAAGAAAGAGGCCTACCTCGCCGACATCACCTATGCGACCAACTCCGAGCTCGCATTCGATTACCTCCGCGACAACATGTCGCTCGACCTGAGCCAGTGCAGCCAGCGCGGGCTGAACTACGGGATCGTCGACGAGGTCGACTCCATCCTGATCGACGAGGCGCGCACGCCTCACATCATCTCCGGGCAGTCCGAAGAGTCGACCGAGAAGTACTACGAGTACGCGAGATGGGCGGGGCGACTGGTCGAGAACGAGGACTACGAGGTCGACCTCAAGCACAAGTCCGCGTCATTGACCGAAGCGGGCATCGCGAAGATGGAGCGCTGGACCGGAATCAAGAACATCTACGACCTCGAAAACGTGATCGAGGCTCACCAGATCAACCAGGCCCTGAAGGCGAAGGCGCTGTTCCTGCGCGATCGCGACTACCTGGTCAAGGACGCCGAGGTGATCATCGTCGACGAGTTCACCGGCCGCACGATGGTCGGCCGGCGCTGGTCCGATGGCCTGCACCAGGCGGTCGAGGCCAAAGAGGGGGTCAAGGTCCAGCAGGAGCAGAAGACGATCGCCACGATCACGGTTCAGAACTACTTCCGCCAGTACGAGAAGCTGGCCGGCATGACCGGCACGGCGCTGACCGAGGCCGAAGAGTTTCACAAAATCTACAAGCTGGACGTGGTCGCGATCCCGACCCATCGAAACATGGTCCGCATCGACAGCCCGGATGTGATCTACAAGACCGAGAAGTCGAAGTTCGAGGCGGTCATCGAAGAGATCGTCGAGATGAACAAGGAGAACCGCCCGGTGCTGGTCGGCACGGTGTCGGTCGAGAAGTCCGAACGGCTCGCGCGAATGCTGGAGAGGCGCGGGGTCAAGCACAACGTGCTCAACGCCAAGCAGCACGAGCGCGAGGCTCAGATCGTGGCCGAGGCGGGCCAGCCGGCCGCAGTCACGATCGCCACTAACATGGCCGGACGCGGAACCGACATCGTGCTCGGGAAAGGCGTGACGGACGTCGGCGGCTTGCACATCATCGGCACCGAGCGCCACGAGAGCCGGCGCATCGACAACCAGCTGCGAGGCCGAGCGGGCCGCCAGGGCGACCCCGGCTCGAGCAAGTTCTTCATCTCGCTCGAGGACGACCTGATGAAGATCTTCGGTCCGGCTGCGGACCGGATCGGCCGGCTGATGGACAGCCTCGAGGTGGAACCGATCGAGCATCCGTGGGTGGCGCGATCGATCGCCGGTGCGCAGAAGAAGGTCGAGGGTATGCACTTCGACGCCCGCAAGCACGTCGTCGAATACGACGACGTGATGAACAAGCAGCGCCAGATCGTCTACGAAGAGCGGCGCAAGGTGCTCGAAGGCGCCGACGCCCGCGGGAACATCCTCGAGTATGTCAAAGAGATCGTCGCCAAGGGCATCGAGGCGCATTGCCAGAGCCGTCATTCCGAGAACTGGGACATGGAGGCGCTGGTCCGCTACCTGTCGGCGTACCTGCCGATCGCGCCCGGTTCGCAGATCCCTGACGAGGTGGTGGCGCGCGGGCCGGAGGCCCTGGCCGAGCACCTCAACGCCTCTGCCGCGGAGGCCTACGACAAGAAGGTCGAGGAGATCGGCGTCGAGCTCATGCCGCTGGTCGAGAAGGACGTGATGCTGCGGACCATCGACTGGCAGTGGATGGAGTACTTGACGCAGATGGAGTACTTCCGCGAAGGCGTCGGGCTGCGCGCGTACGGTCAGCGCGACCCGCTGGTCGAGTACAAGAACGAGGCCCTGGAGATGTTCAACGAGCTGCGCGAGCGCATCCAGAGCGCGATCGTGGCGGGGATCTTCCGCGTCCGCGTGCAGCGCAATGCCCCGCCACCGCCGCCGAAGCCGCTGGTCCGAGATCTGCTGGAAAGCGGCCCGAGCGATCCGGATGGCGCGACCAAGGCCGGCCGCAACGGAGCTCCGAAGCAGCGGCGCGCGGCGCCGGTCGGCGCGTCGGCGGCGGAGGGCGGGGCGGCGGCCGCTAAGCTGGGCCGCAACGATCCCTGCTGGTGCGGGTCGGGCAAGAAATACAAGAGGTGCCACGGAAGGTAGATGGACGTCCAACTCAGTCCCAAAGAGCTGCTCGAGCGGATTCGCCAGCTGAAGGAGCATCTTTGACCTGCGCGCAAAGCTCAAGCGCGCCGACGAGCTCGACCACCTCCTAACGCAGCCCGGGGTCTGGGACGATCCGCGCCGCGCGAGCGCGCTGGCGCGGGAAGCGGCTGAGAATCGCGAGCTGATCAAGACCTGGGAGCAGCTCGAAAAGCGCGCCCGCGACCTGATCGAGCTCGACCAGCTCGCCTCTGGCGATCCGGAGCTGACCAGGCAGGTGGCGGACGAAGAGGCCGCGATCGCGGCCGAGCTCCGCTCGCGCGAGCTCGACCTGCTCTTCACTGACCCGTACGCGAATCACAACGCAGTGGTGACGATCTCCGTCGGCCAGGGTGGGGTCGAGGCGCAGGACTGGGTCGAGATGCTCATGCGCATGTACACGAAATGGGCCGAGCGGCACCGCTTCGAGGTTGAGGTCATCGACCAGTCACCCGGCGAAGAAGCCGGGTTCAAGAGCGTCACGTTCATCGTTCGCGGCCCTCGCGCATATGGCCTGCTGCGGTCGGAGCACGGGGTACACAGGCTGGTGCGCATCTCGCCGTTCGACCAGAACCACCGGCGGCACACGTCGTTCGCCCTGGTCGAGGTGATGCCCGAGCTGGAGAGCACAGACGAGGACGCCGTGGTGATCAACCCTGGGGACCTGCGCATCGACACCTATCGCTCCACCGGCGCGGGCGGCCAGCACGTCAACAAGACCGACTCGGCGATCCGCATCACGCACCTGCCGACCGGGATTGTGGTCACGTGCCAGAACGAGCGGTCCCAGATGAAGAACCGCGAGATGGCGATGAAGGTGCTCAAGGCCCGCCTCTTCCAGCGCCAGCAGCAGGAGGCCGCGGCGCAGCTCGACCAGATCCGGGGCCAGCTGCTCCCGGCCGAGTTCGGATCCCAGATCCGAAACTATGTTCTGCAGCCTTACACGCTGGTGAAGGACGTCCGGACCGGCCTCGAGGTCGGCAACGCCCAGGCCGTGCTCGACGGGGAGATCGACCCGTTCATCGAGGCCTGGCTGCGCTGGCGCCTGAGCCAGGCCAGGAACGGCTCCCGAAGCTAGGTTCCGAGGCTCCGGCGAGCCCGGCGCAAGCAAGCCGGGACCGGCCCGTTAGACCGGTGTTTGAACTCGCTGGGTGCGATTTGGACCTTCCGGGGGCATGAGTTATACTGCCCGCGACCTAGCCAGGTGCGCCCGCCGGCGCCCCACGTCACAGCAAGAGATCCAGCTTATGGTTTTAACACCAGACTTCGACAGCCGGCCGGTTATCAGCTTCCAGCACGTCTGGAAGACCTATCCGTCCGGGACCCAGGCGCTTCGCGACGTCAATCTGGTCGTCCCCGAGGGGGACTTCGTATTCCTGGTTGGGCCCTCCGGCGCCGGGAAGTCGACCCTGGTGCGGCTTCTCATCAGGGAGGAGAAGCCCAGCAAGGGCAAGATCTTCGTCGAGGGCGTCGAGCTCGGCCGTATGAAGCGCCGCAAGCTCCCGTACTACCGGCGCAAGATCGGCCTGGTCTTCCAGGACTTCAAGCTCCTGCCAAACCTCACGGTGTACGAGAACGTGGCTTTCGCGCTTCGCGTGCTCGGCGAGCCCGACCGGCTGGTCCAGTCGCGGGCGGCCGAGGCTCTCGACACGGTGGGCCTGGCCGGCAAGGAGCAGACGTATCCCTCGAACCTGTCCGGTGGGGAACAGCAGCGGGTCGCGATCGCGCGGGCGCTCGTGCATGCGCCGCGCATGATCATCGCGGACGAGCCCACCGGCAACCTCGACCCCGCCACCGCGTGGGAGATCATGCAGCTCTTTCTGCGCATCAACTCGCGGGGCGCCACCGTCGTGATGGCGACTCACAACCGTGAGATCGTCGACCTACTCCGCCGCCGCGTCGTTGCGATCGATGCGGGGCAGATTGCCCGAGACGACCGTTCTGGCCGGTATCACGAAGATGTTTCGAAACCTCAGATTCGCGCTCAATAGCGCCTGGCAGAGCTTCTTTCGGAACCTCGCGGTCAGCTTGGCCGCGGTTCTGTCGATCACGCTCATCCTGATTCTCGGCGGCGTCAACCTGCTCGTCGGACACGCGCTGTCGCAAGTGCTCGACGGCTTCCGCGACAAGGTGAGCGTCATCTCGATCAACATCGCCGACGACACGCCGCTGGCGAGCGTCTACAACTATCAGTCGCAGCTGAGCGCCGACCCGCGGGTGGCGAGCGTCACGTTCATCACGAAGGACGAAGCGCTCGCGAACTTCACCAAGGACCCGAACAACGCGGTACTCGCCCAGCAGCTCGACGGCAATCCGCTGGACGCCAAGCTCGAGGTGCGAGTGCGCAACCTCTCCGACGTGGCAGCGATCGATACGCTCGCGCGGCAATGGTCAGGCGTCGATCCCACGAATCCCACCAACTACCAGGGCGACTTCGTCAAGCGCATGCTCCAGCTGTCGCAGTGGCTGAGCCTTGCGGGCGCCGGCCTGCTGGTGATCCTGGTGGTCGTCTCCGTGGTGATCGTGATGAACACGATCCGCACCGCCGTGTTCCATCGCCGCAAGGAAATCGAGGTCATGAAGCTCGTGGGGGCCACCGAGTGGTTCGTCCGTGGACCTTTTGTGATCGAAGGTGTGATGACGGGCCTGATCGCGGCCTCGATCGCGCTCTCCTTGCTCGTCATCGCGTACCCGCCGGCGGTGCAGCAGTTCCGTTCCGACATCGCCTTCATCCCGCTCTCGTACGACCCGACCTTCCTCGCGAGCCTGGCCCGCGACCTGCTGCTCGGCGGCGCGTTGCTGGGTGCGGTGGGCAGCTACATCGGCGTACGCCGATTCGTGAGGTTGTGAGATGAGAAGACTGCTCGCCGCCGTGGTCATCGCCACGTTCCTCTGGATCCCCCTGTCCATGCAAACAGCGGTGGCGATCTACTGCTACCCGGGCGATCCTCCTGACCTGTACGCGGCTTGCGTCGCCTATAACAACGGCATCGGCCAGCAGGTGAACAACCAACAGACACTGCTGGACATCCAGGGACGAATCAATGACACGCAGGCGCAGATCAACGCGATCTACTCCCTGATCAGCAGCCTCAACAACCAGATCGCGGCCCAGAAAGAGATGATCGCCAAGACGCAGGCCGCAATCGATGATCTCGACCGCCAGATCCGGTTCACCGAGGCCGGTCTCACGCGGCTGCATGCGCAAATGAGCGTGCGTGACGAGTTGCTGAACCAGCGGCTGCGCTATGTGGACGATCACGGCTCGGTCAACTACGTCGAGCTGGTCCTCACCGCGAACACCTTCAACGACATGATGAACCGCATGATCGGCGCTCAGCAGGTGGCGGCTTCCGATCGCAAGCTGCTCGGCGAGCTGGCGGTGGAGCGGGCGACCTTCACTCAGACTAATGCCCTCCTCGCAGTCCAGAGAGCCCAGGTGGTTGCTCTGCTCCAGCAGCTGCAGGCGACCGAGGCCGATCTCGAGAAAAACGTCGCCACCCAGAAGGCGGCGATGGCTGTGGCGGTGCAGCTCGAGGCCAAGCTGCAGTCGCAGTACCAGCAGGTGGCGGCCCAGCGAGCCGCAATCGACGCCTCCGTCGCTGCACTGCAGCTGAAATACGAGGCGGCGGCCCAGAAAGCCGGAGGCGGAACTGGTCAGTTCGAGTGGCCTGAGCCCGCGTGCGGCTTCGCATGTATCAGCCAGGGTTACGGCTGCGTGACGTTCTATCTCGAGATCTACGACCCGTCATGTCCGTACCCGCATCGAAAGCACACGGGCCTTGACATCGCAGCGCCATACGACTCGCCGCTCGTCGCGGCGGACACGGGCGTCATCTACTTCTATCCGGGCTCGATCGGCTACGGGAACATGATCATGATGATCCACGGCAACGGGTACTCGACCGTGTACGGCCACCTGTCCGGGTATGCCCGCGGTGTTTCGAGCGGCCAGATCGTCGCACGTGGGGACTTGATCGGTTACGAGGGATCCACCGGGTGGTCGACCGGGCCACACCTGCATTTCGAGATTCGCGTCAACAACGACCCAAGAAATCCCTGCATCTGGCTCGGCTGCTAGCCCGCGCTAGCTGCGGAGAGGGTTCGGTTAGTAGCCCCCTCTCCCTGAAGGGGAGAGGGTCGGGGAGAGGGGTTCGGTTAGGCTCATGAAATGAAGCTCCGCAACGCCTTTTGGGGCGTTGGCGTCCTGGTTGTCGCGGTGCTCGCTTTCGGTCTAGGCGTTTACACCGACCAGGCGTTTCCAGATGTCATCCCATATGTAGCGCACCACTCGGCCGGCAAGGTCGACACAACCGAATTGCAGCAGGCGATCCGCGTGATTCAGGCGGACTACGTCGACGGCAACGTGGATACGACCAAGCTCTCCCACGGGACCGTGCAGGGACTCATCTCGAGTCTGGGCGACCCGTTCTCGGCCTACTACGATCCGGCGCAATACAAGAAGCTGCAGGACGTCTACACGGGCCACTACTCGGGCATCGGAATCTACCTGAGCTTCAACGCGAATTCCTACCCGATGATCACCGGCACGGTGCCGGGCTCACCGGCCGCGGCTGCCGGGCTGCAAGGCGGCGACGTGATCGTCAAGGTCGGCGACAAGGATATGAAGGGCCTCACCTCGGACCAGGCGTCGACGCTGATTCAGGGCCCAAACGGATCCAAGGTGACGCTCACGATCCAGCGGGGCGGCCAGACTTTCCCAGTCACCATCACCCGCGCCGAGATCCAGGTGCCCTCGGTGCGGTCGACCGTGATCGCGGATCACATCCTGTACGTGCGCTTATATCAATTCACCACGACGACGACAGACGAGATGCACTCGGCGCTGACCTCGGGGTTGCCCGGCGCCAAGGGCATGGTGCTGGACCTGCGCGAAGACCCGGGCGGGTTCATCGATCAAGCCGACCACGTCATCAGCGAGTTCATCTCGAGCGGGGAGACCTTCGAGCTGCGCGATCGCAGCGGCACCGTCGAGAAGCACACAGTCAGCGGCGAGCACCTCGCCGCGTCGATACCGCTGGTCGTTCTGGTCGACGCCAACAGCGCGTCGGCGGCCGAGATCGTGGCCGGCTCGCTGCAAGTCCACCAGCGCGCCAAGCTGGTGGGCACGGTGACGTTCGGCAAGGGGTCGGTGCAGCAGGACTTCCCGCTGAACGACGGTGCCGACATCCACCTCACGGTGAAGCGCTGGTACCTGCCCAACGGCGTGACGATCGACCACAAGGGTTTGACGCCCGACGTCGCGGTCCCACTGGCCAGCACAAGCGACCAGTTCGACGTCCAGCAGCCGGCCAATGGCTACGCCAAAGACACGCAGCTCAATTCGGCGCTGAGCGTGCTCGCCGCTGGGTAGACTGAGCATCCGCTACGGGCGGTTAGCTCAGTTGGCCAGAGCGCCTCGCTTACACCGAGGAGGTCGGGAGTTCGACCCTCTCACCGCCCACATCGAGAGACCTTTTGTAAAGGATTGTGTCCACCCGGCTAAATGATCTTGGGGATCTCGATGACCGGGGTCGATCGCAGCTGACATCGGCAGCATGACGAGGCAAGTTTCGGACTCGTATGGGCGCTACGATCAAAGCTGTCCCGAGAAGATGGCTTCCCACGACCTGCTCAATTGTCGTTTTCAGGTCGCGTACCAATGACGGTGCCTTTTGACCGACCTGACCGGGGTCGCAGAATAAGCGCCGCGCGAAGCAGGCATCGGGTCGCCCGGAGTGGCTCGTGTAGCATCCGATCCCGAGGACGTCAAGACTGAAGGTCTCATCGGTTCGAATCCAGAACATCAAGAGTATCGCGGACTCCGGGATCTTGGAATTGAGTCCGCGACTCAACGTGCTGATTGGTCAGAACAACGCAGGCAAGTCCATCCTGATCCGCTGCCTGAATCTAATCCAAAACGGCGCTCTCACGAGACAGGATCTCCGAATCGGTGCTGAGCTTGGCTCGATTGACATTGCGGTTTCGGATCCTATGCGGACCTTGCGCAACATCGGACTCGACGCAACTGAGGCGAACCTGCAGTTTCGCCTACCCAGCAATTCAAACGCTGTGAGCCGAGAGGCTCTGTTCACCGGTGGGAATCGGGCTAGCATCGGCAGTTATCCGCAGCGCGAACCGAATAACGCCATATATCCGTTCTTAGCCAAGCGCAAAGTCATGACCTATGACGAGGTCGTCAATGAACCCAAAGCAAACGAAGTCCTGGAGAACTTCACATATCTGGTCGCGAAGGTTGATCGATTGACTACCCCCAGCCACCAACTGTTCGAAGAGTTCCGCAACAGCTGCCGAAACATCATTGGTTTTGAGATTGACTCAGTTACATCTCCGGGCGGCCACCGCGTCGGCTTTCCCGTGGGTAGAACTGGGTCTATCACGCTCGACACTATGGGTGAAGGGGTTCCGCACCTCCTGGCTTTGATCGCGGATCTGTGTATCGCCGATGACAAGATATTTCTGCTTGAAGAGCCAGAGAACGATCTACACCCGCGGGCACTAAAGAGCTTGTTAGGCCTAATCATTGATAAGTCAACTCGCAACCAGTTCATCGTCACCACTCACTCAAACATCGTTGCTCGCTATCTCGGCTCGGTAGACGGCGCTAAGACGTTCCTTGTCCAGCTTCGTTTTGAGAATCAGATACCGACATCCGACTATCTGGCCGTACCAGAGGAGCCCGAAGCCAGACGCGAGGTCCTTGAAGAACTCGGTTACGAAATGACCGATTACGACTTGTGGGACGCTTGGCTTGTCCTCGAGGAATCGTCAGCTGAGCGTCTCCTGAAGGAGTTCTTCATCCCAGCCTTTACGCCCGGCTTAAACGGCCGTCTGAGGACCGTAGCGGCGGGGGGCATTGACGGCGTAGAAGCCAAGTTCGACGACTTCAACCGATTGTTCTTGTTTACGCATCTCACTCCGTCGTACAGAAACCGGGCGTGGGTCGTCGTCGATTCGGGTGCTCGAGGCATTGAGGTTGTGGCTGAACTAAGCCGAAGGTATGTGCCGGGTGGATGGACGCCTAACCACTTTCGTGTCCTTGGGCGGCAAGACTTCGAACAGTATTATCCGCCGGCGTTTGCGGCAGACGCTGCGGCAGCCTTAGCGATAAAGGACAAGAGGCAAAGGCATGCAGCGAAGACATCGCTACTGTATGGGGTACTTGAGTGGATCGCGGCTGATCGAAACCGGGCGATAGAGGAATTCTCAAAATCGGCTCAGGAGATTGTGGACCTGCTACGTGAGATCGAAGAGGCTCTCAGCAGCCCGATTCAGCGAGCTGAGGCGCCGGGGTCAGAGGTCGCGGAGAGAGGGATTTGAACCCTCGGGACCTTGCGGCCCACCGACTCCGCGGGTCGGCGCGTTAAACCGGACTCCGCCACCTCCCCTAGGGCCCGCCTAGGCGAGCCGAAGTGCAGAGATTATGGCGCACCCGTCCACATATGAACTGCGTCCGCACCTCGATATTGACGCCCGATACATCGGTATGATATATCTATCAGCTATATGGACCTCGGACCAACCGCCTACGTCATTCTCGGCATCCTCGGCCTCGGGCCGCACTCCGGATATGACATCAAGCAACTTGCGGACATGTCCACCCGCCACTTCTGGGCGATCAGCTACGGGCAGATCTACCCCGAGCTGAAGCGACTAACCGAGTCGGGACTGATCAAGCCGAAGGACGCCTCACGTGGGACGCGGCAGCGGACGCTTTACTCACTGACGTTGAAGGGGCGACAGACGCTGCATGCGTGGGTGTCCAACCCGGCGAGTGAGAGCCTCGAGATTCGGGACGAGATGTTGCTCAAGCTCTTCTTCGCGGACGAGATGTCGCACAAGGAGACGCTCCGTCACCTCGAAGCGATGGTCCGCCGCCACAAAGCGATGGCGGCGGGATTGCGCGAGCACGAACCGATGGTTAAGGCGCAACCGCATCGAATGAAGTACGAAGTCATGAAGTTCGGGATCGCGTTCCACGAGTGGTGCGCTGATTGGTTTGGAAGCCTGGCAAAGGACATTGAGAGTGGGAAGGGGGACAAGAAGTGATGTTCGATCGATGGGCGGGAGTCATCAACAGGATGCCGTGGGTGGTGGTCGGCGTGGCGATCGTGTTTGCGGCGCTGTCGGGCGTATTCGGAGGCCCGGTGTCGAAGTCGCTCGAGGCGGGAGGCTTCCAGGACCCGAGCTCGCAGTCGAGCCTGGCGCTCGACCGGCTCGAGAGCGCAACCGGGATGCGGGCCGACGGCGGCATATTTGCCCTGGTCAAGACTCCCGATGGCGCCACCTCGGCTCCAGCTATGACAGAGGTGAACAAGGTCGCCGGCGTCATCGGCGCCGACCCGGGCATCGCCAAGGTCTATACCTACTACCAGACGCACGATCCGTCGATGGTCGCGGGCGATGGCAGCAGCACGATCGTGGTCGGGTACTGGAAGCAAATCAGCGACCAGGAGGCGGTGAATGGCGCCACCCGGCTGGCCGACCAGCTGAACAGCGACCCCAACGTGAAGCTGGGCGGATTCGCTGCGATCAACCACCAGCTGAACCTGCTCATCACCGGCGACCTGGCTCGGGCCGAGCTGCTGGCGTTCCCGATCCTCTTCCTTCTATCCCTGTGGGTGTTCCGCGGAGTGATCGCGGCACTGCTGCCGCCGCTCGTCGGAGGCATCGTGATCCTTGGTTCATTCCTCGTCTTGCGTGGTGTGACGGGGCTGCACCCGGCCTCGATCTTCGCGCTCAATCTCGCGACCGGCATGGGGTTGGGCCTGGCGATCGACTACTCCCTGTTCATGGTGTCGCGGTTCCGTGAGGAGATGGCCAACGGGTCGAGTCCTGACGTCGCCGTTGGAAAGACACTGCGCACGGCAGGGCGTACCGTGCTGTTCAGCTCGCTGACCATTGCGGCCGCGGCGGGGTCCCTGACCGTGTTCAAGATCAACTTCCTGTGGTCAATGGGAGTGGCCGGCATCATCGTCGCGCTGATGGCGTGCGCCGTTGCCTTGACGGTCCTGCCCGCCGTGATGCGACTCCTCGGCCGCCGTGTGAACTGGCTGGCACCACGCCGGTGGCAGCAAACGGTCGAGATGACATCGGGGACTTCGGGGTTCTGGTACCGGTTCTCGCACTTCGTCATGCGCCGGCCGATCCCGCTTGCGGCCGGTGCCGCCGTGGTCTTGATCGCGCTGGGATTGCCCTTCACCGGTATCAAGTTCAACTCGGTCGACCAGACAGCGCTGCCGCCAACCAGCGACGCGCGGGTGGTCAACGAAACCCTCCAACGTGATTTCGGCTGGCCGAAGGGCGCTGTGCTCAATCTCGTCGTCGAGGCGCCGTCATCCGCGGGCACCCAGGTGCAGGCCTTTGCCGACAGCCTGAAATCGGAGGCCGGCGCCACCCAGGTCACGTCGCCACATTCAGTTGGCAGCGACACGTGGACGTTCGACGTGCAGACGGGCGGTGGGAACTTCGACCCATCCACTCAGACATTGGTCGGTGACATCCGCTCGAAGACGGCGCCTTTTCCCGTCCTGGTGAGCGGCCAGGCGGCCGCGTTCGTCGATCTGCAAACGTCGCTCGCATCGCGCCTCTCGGTGGCGGTCGCGATCGTTGCGCTGGCCACGATCGTGCTGCTGTTCCTTATGACGGGATCGCTGCTGCTGCCGATCAAGGCCGTAGTGATGAACCTGCTGACGCTCAGCGCGGCATTCGGGGTGTTGGTGCTGATCTTTCAGGACGGGCGGTTCCAGGACCTGCTCCAGTACACGAGCCAGGGGGCGCTGGAATCGACCCAGCCGGTGCTGCTCTTCGCGATCGTGTTCGGGCTCTCGACCGACTACGGCGTCTTCCTGCTCACGCGAATCAAGGAGGCCCACGATGCGGGCGTGCCGAACAGCGAGGCGGTGGCCACCGGGCTCCAGCGCACGGGCCGGATCATCACGGCGGCTGCGCTCTTGTTCTGCGTCGCCATCGGGGCGTTTGCGACGTCCCAGATCATCTTCATCAAGGAGCTGGGCATCGGTATCGCGGCGGGGGTGCTGGTCGACGCGACGATCGTCAGGGCGCTCCTGGTGCCGTCACTGATGGCGCTGCTGGGCCGGTGGAACTGGTGGGCGCCGGCGCCTCTGCGGTGGCTGTACGGCCGGGTGGGGCTGAGCGAGGGGAAACCGACGGTAGCCTGACCGGGTTAGTGCAGGTTCGCGACCGCCTTCCGAGCCAGGTCCTCGAGCTGCTTCGTGTCGGTCAAGGGTGAGATGGCGATCATCATCACGACGTTCGACTTGAACACGAAGATCACCGCTCCGGTTGAGTTGGACGCGGAGCTCGTAACGGTGTACTCGACCGCCTTGTCGCCGATTCCGCTGACTGGCTTGGCGTTCGCGATCCCATAGGCGCCGTTCAGGGCGGCGGCCAGCTGCTCCGGGGAGACCGAGTTCGCGCTGCTGGCGTCCGCGTAGGCCTGAGCAATCACGAACACGGTCGTACTGCCGTCGGCGCTGATGTAGATACAGGCCCCCGGCACCGCCGCCCCGGCCGAGGGATTCGAGACCGTTACTCCGGCCGCGGTGGTTGCGTCGGCGGCGGTGACGAGCATGCAGGCGTCGACGTTCGAGATCTGCTTCAGCGTGGGTGTTGGCGTGGGGGTGACCGAGGCCTTTGAAGACGGGCTGGACGATCCGCAGGCCCCGATCATCAAGCCGCACAGCGCGACCACGGCGATCAGGCCGCCTACCGACATGGCTTTGGGTGCCGTTGGTCAGTCCTCCCGTGCGACCAGGTCGGACATGGGCTTCACGTTCTTCTTGTCGCAGGTGTTGGCGAGACAGCCGAGCCGCCACTCCCGCTGGATCGTCGCCAGTAGGGAGTAGTGATTGAAAGCCTCATCTGACGTCTGGTGCGAGTGCCGCGAGTGGGTGATCACTAACGTGACCACATGGCCACCGCCGGGCACGGCGTCGCAGCAGCCGCTCACGTCCACGAACGGAAAGTCGGTCTCGTCCCAGGTGATGAAGATGGCCGAGTTGTCCGTCCACGCGTCGGACGACATGATCATGCGGACCGTGGATTTGAGGAACGCGTCGCCGGTCGCAATCAAATCCTGAACATGACTAAAGCTGCAGGTATCGCTCGTAGGTCCGCCACGGCCGTGCATATCGTTGCACTGGTCCGGCGAGATCCACGAGTAGTTGGGTACATTCCCGCTCGCAAGGTCCGCCCCCAGCTGGCTCAAGTCGACGACATTGGCCATGCGGGCGGGGTCGTTCTGGACGTCCGCATACGAGACGAAGGGATTGTGCTTGCGCTCATAGAGCTGGTTGCCGCAGGCATGATCGAGCTTGGTCGTACAGAGCGACAACGACTGCATGTAACCCTTCCAGGTCCGGTCTCTGGCTTCGAGCTGGTCGACGATGTTCGGCACGTTGATCGTGATGTCGCTGTCATCGAACACTCCGTTCAGAGCCCCGGAGGTCGCCGCGATGTAGTTGGGCTGGCTCGGGTGGCTCACCCCGTAGTAGTTGGTGGCCAGTCCGTAGGTCTGCGCCGCCTGGTTGATAAAGGGGGCGTTCGGATTGCCGATCAGGCCCTTGTAGGCCGTGTTCTCCATCATGATCACGAAGAAGTGTTGCGACTGGTTGTTGCCGTTGTTGTTGTTGTTATTGCCGTTGTTGTTGCCCGAATCCGACGCTGACACGGGAGCGCCGATGAGCGCCAGGATGGCGGCGGACAGAACAGCGACCGACAGTCGTCCTGTAAGTCTCCGGTTCACGACGACCCCCTCCTTGACTTCGGAACGCGAACTGGGAACCGGTGGATTATGGCTCTAATGCAGGTAGAAGACCAGCAGCCAATTGGGTCGGGTCCGGGCCGCGGATAGAATTACGGGCCGCGTGCCGAGGTAGCTCAGCTTGGTAGAGCACTTGACTGAAAATCAAGGTGTCGCCGGTTCAAATCCGGCCCTCGGCACCAAGCCCAGTGTGCAAGTTCGGCTGCTAGACGACAAAACGCCGTCGGCTGCTTTGCGACAGGCCTTCGGCAGGTTTGCTACAGCTACTTCGGTACCTACGCGACACTC